>Ga0136643_10002160_pt1 | contig 25192 bp, 12 predicted proteins | sample TergutLab28metaG_FD_96883 | JGI IMG/M metagenome (GOLD analysis project Ga0136643, IMG submission 96883) | Labiotermes labralis P1 segment gut microbial communities from Petit-Saut dam, French Guiana - Lab288 P1 (version 3) (version 3) | ecosystem: Host-associated > Arthropoda: Insects >... | reverse complement strand
TTCTATAGGATTTGGAAACTTTTTTTTTTAATACTGCCACAGAAACCAAACCTGAGCTTGTTTGATCAACACTTCAACCCCCCCCCCCCCATCAAGTTAACCATTGTCAACAATTATTGTGTGAATTTTCTAAGAACCATTTACCGTACATCATTGAAGCACTCTAAATTGAATGGTGCTCGTGTTTTGCCCACCACACAAGTTCATGCATATCACATACTTTTTATCAATTTCTGGAAATAACAAGAATGCATATGGGGTGCTTTCAGTTGCATTTCATCAAAATTTGTCTAGCAATTCTTCAGATAAAAACATACAGACAGGTGGATGGACCAGACTGTCCCTATGTGTATTAATCTTATGCCCATCATGCACAGAATGATCAGAAAATTGAAATGATAACATTAATGTGCAACAGAAACAGAACTGTGTTATTAATTAATGTCATAGTAAGAATCATTCAACTTAAGTTACCATATTGCACAGCTGAACAACTATAGCGTAACATCAACCATAAACTTTACATGGGAACGACTGATATGTATTACACTTCTGCGTAACTTCCATTTATAGTATTTGTGTCTGTACATTCAATTTCTGTTCGATTCCTTACTTCTCCACCCATTAGAAATACAAGTCCACATCATATAATATCATCAAACGCTCCATTCTGGACAATAAACTCCCAATACCTTATGTAGGAGGGGGCTAGGCATTGGAATGTGGGGAATAACATGTAAAACACTTTCTATGCACCCCACTCCTTACAAGCCTTCCAACCTATGGCACCGAGTGACAGCAATTTTGCCGAAGTGTTATTTATTTTATTTTTGTGTTATACAGTGACACTGCTAGCAAACATGACTATACAGCACCAATTAAAATTTAATCTTTAAAAACTAATGTGTACTGCAAATTGTTCTAGGGCAATATATATGCATGTGCACATGTTTATGTGATTAAAATTCTCACAGTGTTAACTGCTGCAGAATGGATGCTGTAAAATTATATGCCTGCTCTCTGCTATAATTCACAAACAGATCATAGGTTTACCCTGTACAGTAAAGAAACATCCATATGATGGTGATGCTTCACCTGTACAAACAGAAATGTATATTAGAATGAAAAGAGACTTTACAATGCTAATGAGTAACATTTTGCATTCAAGTGCTAATAAAACATGTGCACATTTGTACATTTGTATGCATGTGTCTAAGACAAAGACTTGCATAGTGATGAAATAGTGTATATACTACCTACAGCAGAATGGATATATCTTTTGTTTTCTTCTTTTGGTGCTTATTTCCCTACAAAATATACAGAAAAAAATTAGATATCCAACACTGTTTGTACTGCAAGTACAGTTTCTAAAAAACAAAATTACATTATATTTTAAAAGTGCACAGTCTTGACTAGGAAAGCGTTTTGTTATGCAGTATACTCGCTTTGATACTTGACTAGAATAATCGATAGGTACAAAGTTTAACTTTATAGGCTTAACCTATACAGAAGTTACCACAATGAAGTCATCAGATTGCTGTGGCATCCATGATTATTTAACGTGTAGTTTTTTGGTAATCTGTCTGTTATGACATTTCTTTGGATGACCTAATTTATAGACTGTTATAACAAAGGCCTAGATGTTCATACCTTACAGAGAGAGAATACATAAGATTAAAATCACAATCATAAGTTTACATCGTATGAGATGAAGGTTCATAATAAAGACGTAGAAAACAAAACACTACATTTAAAAAGTATATGTCACACATTGCCTTAACATAAAAATGTTACTAGGTCTTTCCTAGGGTGTATGAGATAGCACTGTATGTACCCTACAATTGTACCATAAGTGTATACAACAGATAATTCTGATGAAAATTATTTTTCTGATATTTGTTGTTTTCACAGTCATGAGAATTCTGGGAGTGGTGTCAGGGGTTTTACCTTGTAGGCTGATACGAATGGGAGATTAGTAGTACCAGTGTTTTGGAAGAATATAATGCCACCACCTTTAGCACAGATATTATTACAGTGGGGAAAGGTACAGTAATGGGGTTACAGAAACACGAAGATTGGCCAGTCAGAAACGCAGAACAGGGCAGAAGATTCACGGCTCTGTATGCCCCAAAGGGAAACAGGATAAGGGAAGGCCTTCTCAGTCCCTGTACACAGGAAGATGGAAGCAAATGAATGTTCATGTTTTGTTTTTCAGGGAATGAATATTCACTCCCTAATTCTTTCAGTGTGTAATGAAAAGCTCACATAATGTGTCTGTATGTGATGTCTGATATAGGAGATACAAATACTTCAATAGTTCAGTTTGTAGATTATGTTTCTATAGTACTGGGACTGATCCATTTTTCTTTTTGTGACTTTGTTTTATCGAAATGTTCAGTTTTGCTTCTTCATGATTTCAAAACCCAGAAGACCAAGGTCTATATCTAATTACAATATTTGTGTTACAAGTTACTTTTCAAACTGAAGAGAAGTAGCATTGCATATAAAAAGAAACTTTGATAAAGCTTCAAATGTCCATATATTACAAAAAAAGTTGTGTGAATATTTGGAAATTTGAATATACAGCAGGTGATAGAAAGTACAGCAAGAAAATAATACTGATAATAGTGAAAATACCAGTTTTATCCCTTCTCCTGTTATATGCAATATAATTTCACTTCAGTGCTGCATCATGTCCCACTGTGTCATGCAGTATATTCTCTAATCTGCCAGTCACTGATGTAACTCATATCTTGGGTCCTCTGGCTGATCCTCAGAGGCAGGAGTGGTTCTTCTACAGTATGAAATTTATAACGGAAAATTGAAAAAAATACAACAAAATTTTAAATTTTGACTAAAACAGGTAGACCTGACATAACAAATTTCATTAAATTTTTGTGGGATGGGAAGCATTATTCTACAATATGAAAATGATATTGGAAAACTGAAAAAAATCTAACAGAATTTTAAATTTAAATAGGTAGACCTGACATAAATTTCATTAAATTTTTGTTGGGCACGAAGCTTTATTCTCATATACAAGAATTACTGTTATAAAATTATTATACTGTCTGAACTCAAGGCCAAACATGAACAGCAGCATACCTATACAATCATATACACTGTATTATTTAAAAAATATATATATAATAAACATCAGGGCCTGTGTTATACAATGAACTACAGAAACAATGGCTGTCATGTTACACATCAATTTATAATCTTCTTCAAAATGAGCATCTTCATTCTATTTCACATTCATGAGAAAAAGAATCTCATCTGATACAAGAGAAGCAAATGTTTCAAAAGATCAATTTATACTGTATGTTTCTATGGTACTGGGACAGATCCATTTGTTTCTTCTTTGGATTTTCTGGTATTGCTGTGTTCAATTTTGCTTCTTCTCCCCATTAACTGCAACCACTTCACTGACTTCTCTCCTTCTTAGCTGCCAGTCAATTACTAATCTCCCTGTCAGCATGAAGAAAAACACCTGAAAAAGAAATAAGTGAAAGGTATAGCTAACTGTATGTATAATCCGGTGTGGGCATTTAAATGGTCTGCAGCTGCGCACAGACTGGCCATGTAATTTACATGATAACTGTTTCAACAAGCCACTTACTTAAAAACTGATGGACAGAAATACAAATATTCATATATCAACAGTAAACAACTTCCTCAAGCTAGTTACATGTTCCTTGCCATCTGTGAGTAAAAACCTACAGGAGACATATAATACTACACAAATATTGTCCACATTTCCTGTCATGGGCCAAACGTGACATTCACACACACACAGTGGGTTAACTTAACTCCATATCATGAAGATGTGTAGGGCTTGAGTGGTAGACCTCACCATACTTGCATCCCAAGACTTCAGTGTATGTGACAGGACAGATTCATCCCCTGACTTCACCACAATGCAAAGAGCCCACAGTATTCATTTGACAGTAGACTGGGTGAGATCCACCATAGTCTGGATGCTGGGCAGAAATGAAGAATCCTTCCCGTCAGGAATCCAACACAGATCACCCAGTCATCCAGCTTTAGCCTAGTCTCTATACCAACTGAGTTATCCTGGCTCTATGTAATTAGTTTTATTTACTTTTTTATTTAGTCACAATCTAAAACAAAATGTTAGCAGTCCCAGAAAATTAACATTCAGCCGCACTTACAAAAATTCCAATACACTGATATGACATATAACCAAACAAAATGCTTTTATGAAATCATGCAATGTGTTACCAATTTTATTAGTCTTATCCATACTGGAGTCTGCAGTTTCTTCCTCAAGACAAATGGAAGTGACTGTTTCCTCTGGGACCATTTAATCACAGTACTAAAACTTAAGATTTATCAGCTAATTTTAGTCTTATAACACATAGATATTTGCATACTTTTAATCTCAAGATTATTAACGCCAAGATGTTGTATATAAAAGAAAGAAAATGGATCTTTTGGTCAGCATAAAAACAAGAGCAAAGGCAGAAACAGCATTAAGGAAATCAAAAGTAGGCCTACTCACATTCAATGAACTGAAAATGAGCAGAAAGAAATTGTCTGTAAATGTTCGTAGACTGAAAGAAAACTAAATGACTTCACCAAGCAGCATCCTTCTTCAGAAAAAACAGTCACTTGTCTCGTCGCAAAACTCCATTCTTTGTGGAAGCAAAAATTTTGGTACCTTGCTGACAGTACTTGCCATTAGCCCCTGTCCTCAACTACATCAGTTCCAGCCCATCTTTCTCAACCTATTTCTTTAATATTCCTTTTAGTATTGACCTCCCTTGTTCTTCCAAGGAATCTCCTCCCCTCAGACATTCCATCTGAAGTTTTGTATGTGTTTTTCATCTTCCATGCATTCAAAATGTCCCACCCATGTCACCCTTCTTTATTTTATCACCTTCAAGTTCATTGCAAAGTACAAACTACTACATATATATATATACACACACACACAAAGTGCCAATAAATTTTAAAATTGAGAAAAAAAATATAGGAAAACCAAAGAAGAGTTGTTCAGATTATGTTAAAAATAATGTATAGACAAAAGAACTGTTACTCTTGAAATATTTCCTGTATTATTAGGGTTGATTGGAAAATTCTACACATACAGGTTATTACAGAGTAAAAATAAAAACAGGCTCCTCATATAAATCATGAGATCCCATGTTACAGAAATAATATACATGTATGTCACCTCTTACCAATGCTGGTGCAATCCTTTCAAATTTATCATTGACCATATAATGTGAATAAACTGCCATCATCATCATTATTAGCAACACAATGTTGGCTCCTTGCTTTACTGCATCTATAAAGGGATGAGATATCAAAATGCAGTCATTTGTGTACTAAAATTAATCACTGTATGTCTTGTTATCACCAGTACATTTTTATTGCTTCCAGCATGCCAATGCAGAAAAATCTGCAATGAACTTTGTGTTCCTCTACTGTATCCTACAAGTGGTACAATATGAAGCTTTGGATTCTTATAATAAAACTAACGAGATATACTAATTTCTCAAATTTATTTTTGGAATAAAACTCTACATGTTTCAGACAGTTCCTCTGTCCATCATCAGTAGTTTTTCACTGTACACACAGCATAGGTATATGGAACCAGTTCCATCCTGATCCTGTTCGCAAGCTGTCACCAAACCTGTATGACATATACCTATGCTGTGTGTACAGTGAAAAACTACTGATGATGGACAGAGGAACTGTCTGAAACATGTAGAGTTTTATTCCAAAAATAAATTTGAGAAATTAGTATATTTCGTTAGTTTTATTATAAGAATTTATCATGATGCATGGTCACCTTAACGTCAAAAAAAAAAATGATGCTTTGGGTTTCCTCGAGTGTGATCGCAGTTGTCTACCAGAATTTTCCCCACATTCCAACAATAGAGCCACTTTGGGTTTTTTCCTTATCCTACAAATGACACTACTTTGAGCTTTCCCTGAGCAATGGATTTGCTCTAGAACATATAACATTAATGAGAGAGTAAATTCATTTGGATTTGAATTCATGCACCTAAAAAAAAAGAAACGTAATCATTCTTGCAAGTTTTCCTTCTTAAAATGAATGTTTCTATTTACACTTTCTCACTATTACTATTAGTTTACAAAAAACATGGTGATGGATGAATGGACAATGTGAATTACCCAGTGATTTTGGTGTTTATTCATTCCATCACATTCCACGGATCCTAACAAGTTAAAAGAAACCTTTTGGATACAGAAACTGTCAATATTATGTACTTATGCATGCCTATAGAAAGCATACATCAAATTTATAACAAGTAATAAAATCTGAATATTAATATACAAATATAAAATTTTACATCAGTAAACAATAAGACATATATTTACCTAGAGTTAATGAACAGAGTTATAAAGTTTATTAAATATTATAAAATTTAATTGTAAAATAAATTTGCAATGAACCAAGATCTTTGGGCAATTTCCCATTAAAATATTCATCCAATATACATATAAAGTAAGTTCATAAGGAGAAAACTTATTGAAGCAAGTCTAAATTGTTTCTCTTCAGGAGACAAATTTTTTAACGCTAGATGGTAAATGATTAAAAAACCTTGATTCCAAAATATAAAGCTCCTTTTTTCGGAACACTGTTACACTTGATGAAGGAGGGATGTAAATCAGTATCGTGTCTGGGTTAATACCATGGATCTCAAGATTGGATTTAAACAGATTCCTGTTCTTAGTCACAAATATTAAAACGGAAAATATATATCATGGTTGTAATGAAAGAATATTCAGTTTCTTAAGTAATCCTAGACAAGTATCTTCTATACTTTCAGAATTCATAATGACTATATATTTTCTTGTTTGAAACTTAAAAATATTACTGCTATAGGTTGAGTTACCCTAAAAAATTATACTGTATGCCATAACAAAAAGGACATAAGAGAAATAAATTATCCTTAATGTTCTGTGTGACATAAAAGATTTGACAGCCCTGATTGCATAACATGCATTACCTAGTTTAGCCATTAATTGGTCAGTATGATTTTTCCGTGATAAAATTGAGTAGGAAACATACCTAAGGATGGTGACTTATTAAATGTGTAAGTTAAGGGTGAACTGATAAATGGACTACTTAATCTTAACATCTTTACCAAAACTGTCATATCCATGTGAGTTTTTAGCTTTTAAGTATGTGGCACATAAGCAAATTCTATATTAGTGAAAGGATGCTTGAAAGTCTGCAGCAAATAATTTAGTGAATTATTATTCTTTACAGTTCCACTGTTGTCACTTGCACTGTTGGCAATCAATTCATCAGCTACGTTGAAAAACAGGTATTAAACGAGTTTGCAATCATGATTATTATTACTTAATTTTCCATCAATATTTAAAAGATGTTAACATTATTACTCAATTTTCTGCCCGTTTCACACTTTATATTCCATGCTCATTTTATTGTTGGAATTTAAATCTTGATATTGTAGTGAACATTTGACAAAATCCTGCTATAAGATTTATAATGACTTTCCAATTTGGGGTGGTAATATTCCTACTGTTCAAATAAAGTTCTTTTTTGTAAAGACATGGTGTCTTTACACCAGTTGCTATCTGATCTTTGTTACTATGTTTAGACTGTAATTTTTTAAAGGAAAAACTACAATAAAAAATCCTAAACAAAAATGTTGTCCCAAGATTCATAACTCAAATCAGTCAGAAATTCCAAGCCAGAGGCTTTATTAATTTTTCTGACAGACTGCAGTTTATTACAATTTGTATATTAAAGATATCTGGGCATCATGGTCTAGGGACATGTGGTTTAATTTCCATTTTTAAATTTATCCAATAAAAATACTGTCAACTGCTGAAGTTGAGTGAGTTTGGATTCTCATTGGAAAATACACTGTGCCATCTAATTGTTGTTTTTTATAGTTTTGGTTAAGACAGTTTATATTTACATCACCGCAAATATTAAATTCTGAAAGTATTAGTATACAGAAAGTTGAGGATGTATTCCAATACACAAAGTTCCCACTTGGAGATCTATCAACAGAGAATACACAAATATTTGTAGATGAGATGTGTAGCATACTTTATGCATTGTTCTTTACAAAATGCATTTAAATTAGTATTTGTATACAAAAGAGTTTCATGAACAAAAATAATTATTCTTCCCTTCTGAAGGGACTACTGACAGAATTCTGTAGTGAGATTATAATGCACAAAAAATACAGTCTAATTCACGATCCTTTAGATGATGTCCAGTTAAGAAATGTATATGAGGAAATCTGGGAGGCACAGAGCACATTAACTCATCTGTTTTGTTTTGAACGCCCCTTATATTTTGGTGATATAACCTCAGGCAATTGTTAATGAGACAATGTAAAGGTAAAGCAGTCCCCATTACAGGCCTGGAGTGACCCAGAGGGTTCCAGGAAGTTAAGGTTCCCAGATTTCATGACAACGGCACAGGATGGTGGTTAGGTTGTCAGCACTACGCACTGGCCGCCTTTACCCCCAGGAAATGCTCCTGGTACTCATTTCTTTTGGAGGCTGAGTTGACCCCAGGGCCATAGTGCGATCGGAAGGATTTTATGTCAATAAAAATCCCAATGACACCAGCTGGGATCAAATCAGCGACCTTCCGATTTGTAGCACAGCACCTTAACCAGTGTGCCACCATGGTCCCCTACTGAGTCAATGTAATGAGGTAAAATTCCTTAATTGTGATTGAAAAATTAAGCTCAAAAGATCTTGGTCATTATTATGGTAATTAATATTCTGAATATTTTTATAGCTAGTAGAACAAATACAGCTTCTTATCTTAAACATATCTTCATCATCTTTATGGTTATGGATTACCATAAAAAGTCATCTGACTTCAACAGCTATCAAAACAACCACTAATGATCAACTTACTGGTGTGTAAGTTATTTTACAATACAGTATGAAGAACAAAAGTAATGAAGTTACCGATTAAATATAAAAATGAACAAGAATGGCAATTCTCTAGACATTTCTAAGTGACTGTGGTGATAGAATAACTGATAGAACCAGCTCATTTCTTCAGTAGCACAATTCAGAATACATCTGGAGAAGCAAACATTTAAACAACATAACATCTGATAAACAGGTACATACTGCTCGGAATGAATGCCATTGCCAAACCACATATAACTTCGAGCGTGCCTACTGTCCTTCGATACCACTTAGATGGCACTTTAAAATCTAGTGCTTCTGACAGTGGAAATACTTTTGCATATTTTACATATTCTTTTCTCTGGAACAAAAGGAAAGAAATATTACATGTAAAGGATATGTGACATGTTGTTTTCCTACAGTAAAAATATAGCTTCACTGTCTTATAACATCACAACCATCTGTCAATAAGTACACTTAACTTGACAGCATGCAACAGAAATTTATTAGAACACTGGAAGGGAAACACAATAACTTGCCTACATATTTCCTACCCCTTTCAGTCATAGCAGACAAGGAATGTAAACTTAGTGGGTTGTTGAACATTTCACATTAAACTGTATGATTATACAGCTCTAAATAAAATGGAAACCCATCAGTTCATACCAAATCTTGAGAAGGGCCATATTTCATAATGTTATCAGTATGTTTCATAATTATGAAACAATGCAGATTATCCTGTGCAGTTATATTACCTTCGGGATTTTCAAGGAGCTAAAAGAAAACACAGCAGCAAAAATCATTTTCATATTTCATGTTCTTTCCATCTCTATTAATTCATAAAGTAATATACACACATAGGTCAGTATGGAAAACACCAACAGTATGACAAGAATTACAGAGTGATGAGTTTTGCTTCACCTCATGCAATCATAGATTAAAACCTGACCAAGGCATGCTTTTGTATCTCATTACAACCCATCGTCATTCTTGTAGTTGGTGATCCATTCTGCAACTTCTAAAATCGATTAAGCTCATATCAAAACAAAGAAAGGAGCAGCACACAATTAACTGACCCATGAAGTAATTTCTGTTTGTCATTTTTTTTGAGCAGATGTTCGCTTTTGTGTTGTAAAGACGGTGTAAAAATTATGAACTTGAGATCTGCGCTCTTCTCAGATATTACGCAGCGCATGGTGGTAACTCTTTTCCTACGTTTCGGGACAATAACCTTCCGGTCAGTCTGACTGATAGGTTGTTGCCCTACTGCGTAATGCCCCGCAGAGCGGAGAACTCACGTACTTGGCGGCGGAAGCCTGAAATCACGCAATATTCAGCTAAAGTGTAAATAAATATTGTGTCAAGCTATATAAAATGGTTGTCTCAATTACACACTCACCTGACAACACGAAAAAAAGCAGTGACAGACAAAAAGAAATGCTACTTAAAAATAGCTGCATATACACATTGCCCTTTATTTTAGATTTAGTTTAGAAAACACACTTTGTGCTGGCCACGGCACACTGCCAAGGACATTGTGCTAAAGTTAACTTACGTACCTCTGCACCACACAAGCACATTTGAAAAATTACGGGTACAAATTATTTACACAATATACCAGGATGACACTGTTGACGGCATTATTGGATCCCCTGCGTGGATGATTATATGTGATACGAATCAGCTTAACGGGTTACAGATGTGCCAGGGGAATACAACACATCCATATTGAGTATAATTTAATAGTACTGTATACCATTATACAGCTCATCAAATGCACAGAAATACGTACCAGGTCTTTATGAAGGTCTTTACTGACTTGTGAGGTAATTTTCATTACCCCAACAAATATAAAAAATATTCCAAGCAGCACTGATAAACTTTTTAGTACGATCGACCCCATGTTGGCACGAAGCGCCATTTTTAATACTGGATAATATTTATGAATAATTATCCTCCGAACTTCTGTCTACATTTGAGGGGTGGAATTAATTTTATTTATTGACTAGGTTCCATCATAGCAAAATTTACAACCCGTATTCACAAAAATAATCTGCACGTTATATAGACGTGTTGGATTTCGCGAATATAAAGAGCCGCAAAAGATACAACCTATTGCAGCAACAAAAACAGTCTACGGACCGCGAAGTAGAAACATTTATCTCTCTGGTAAAAAAAAAATTAAAAAAGTGTTCTGCTACACATGCTATGTAGTAATTAATCCAGATTTGTATTGTTCTAACAATGTGGAGATTAATTAGAACCGTATTCTGAAAACCACACCCACAACCTTATAGAATTACATCAAGCCATAGCCTACTCTGAGTAGAAGCATTGCGTATGGGGGAATTTGGATTGTTAGTACTTTTTATTTAGTTTGAATAGTGTTCCAAAGTCGTATGGGACAACCGTATAGTGTACAAGTAGTTTCTATAATTGATGTCCACTATTGGATATGAATGAATATGTACGTAAGCCGTGACAACCGTGGTGCATTTAACGAACGATAATGTCCTCTATTGTATGTAACGTTGACCGATTACCTCAGATCCATGTTCTGATCCAAGTTAAGTTCACGAATGCTAGCCTACGGATGAGTGGGTAGTGTGAGTGGTACAAGGAGCTAAAATGCTTGGTGTACCAGGATGATATAAATAACTCTGATCCATGATATAGATAATACGTGATATTAATCTGTGGTGCAACGCACAGAGAACAGAAAACGCGCATGTTACGTGCGAAGGGTGTGAGGTGGTTGTGTTGGGTAGTCGTTAAAGTTCTGGATTGCAGAATTCGAAAGTTACGCAAGTCTGCCTCAATGAGTTATTCGAACAGATACTTTGTTAACACCCTGCAAGATTACCAAGTGGGTTATGAAACATTTGCAGACAAAAATTTGAATTCGCAGATACAACAGACTGTAAACATTATCACAGACCGACAAAAGCCATCTGTCAAAGCTGCAGATGGTGGATTGTATGTTGGTGTTGCAGGAATTGGTTATATGTTTTATCATATGAGCTTATCACCAACGTTTGTTGGTGAAAAATCTGAGCTTTTGGAGAAAGGTCTAGAATATATTAGGCCAGCACTGGCTTATGCGGATTCCAAGAAGCGTGACAAATCCCAGATATCTGCATTTGTACTTGGAAATGCTGGCATTTATGCAATTACAGCGGCTGTGTACCATGCAGTAGGTGTGTATTAACTACCAGGAATTTCTAATAAGCAACGAACTGAAACCAGTTGTAACATCGCCAATACTCTAGGGCAGGGGAAGCCAACGTGCGGCCTCGGTCACCATAATAGTTTTACTACAATTTAACAAAGATAATATAATAGGTTTACAGAACATAATACGACAGTTTTATTAGCGGAGAAAATGTTTGCGAGCTACAACCTGACATTTTTAAGACAGCATACAGTAAACCGAATATTTCTTTGTGTTCTATCGAGTTTAGTAAGGCCTGCTACCTTGTTATTCAACTGTACTTTTAGCATAATTTGTAGTTTGTCAATAATGGCGTTCTGGTGAATTTAGTCCATCCCGTTTGATGTACATACACAAAAGTTTGGCCACTCAGGCAGGCATGTCTTTAACGAATTATGTGACTCTCGTGTGGGTTGAAGTTGTACGCTCCTGCCCTAAGGTTTAGTAGATTCAGAACATATATTGTAGGAAAAGGAGAAGTGGAAACCATCCAGACTATAATAAGCCTGCTTAAAAAGCTTAAATTTCACTAGTAACTACTTGTGTTTTAATAATGTTCATTTTCATTGCGCAGAGCAAATATGAGAGCTGACAAGAGTGATTTGTATTAGGGTGATAGCCAGTTGCAATTTCTTGTGATTTTTGTCATTTCATGTGGGCAAATGCCAGGATTGTTCCTTAAATTTGGCTATAGCCAATTCCATACATTGCTTTTTTCATTCACAATTCAGTCGTAAAATAATTTGATGCACTGCCTCTGCATACTTCTCTTTATGAATTGAAGGAGTGGCCCCCCCAGTGAGATCTTGTATGTGAATACTGTAAAGCAGCTGTTGCCCATTCAAGATAAGAAACAAATTTTCAATGGGCTAACAGTGTATTTTAACTTCTTTAGAGTGCTTATGTGTGGCAACATTCACTACAAGACTAAAATGCATAATTTTTGTTTCATAAGAATTCATACACATGTAAAGTGTCCAACATAATATTAGTTACACTACTTTTCTTCCAGGTGACAAAAATAATGCTGGTCGTTATTTGAAAGCCTACATTGATTCAGCTGCAAACTGTAAACCTCTCAACTTCCTTCATTGTGGTGGTGATGAGTTACTTGTTGGTAGAGCTGGATATCTGTCTGGTGTCTTGTGGCTGGAAAAAGTCTTTGGGAAAGGAACATTCCCAGAAAAGGATATTAATGAACTCTGCAAATGTATTGTGGAATCAGGACAAAAATATGCTCAACATCATAGAAGTCCATGTCCTTTGATGTATTCCTATTACAATGTGGAGTATCTTGGTCAGTCGATATTATTTATATCAAATCAACTAGTACGGAATGAAGAAAGGCATTCTATATATTCTATATTCAGGTTGGATTCAGGGGAAGGATTTGAGCTTATTCTGCTCTTTTTTTTTTATCTACACCTGTAATATGAATAAGTTGTTTCTAACTAAATGGAGATGAAATTTGTTGTATTTGTTGTTGAAAAGGCAAAAATTATTTGTGTTAACGGTAGAGGTGATTGTCACTAATGGTATTAAAATATTTTTGTTCATTACCGTCCCTTATTAAAGCAAAATGGGCAAAACATACCTAGAGAGAAGTCATTCTTTCCCTTTTATGTAATGCTATCAATAATTAGCTTTTATTTGACCACAGTTTGTTAATTTTTCGCTACACAATATTCAAACGGCTGCCAGTTCAAACATAAAATATGCGTTATTGTGAACCTGAAGTTCTCACCAAATGCTAGAGTGTATAGTCAGTTAATGATAATACTTTTATAAAATTTCAAACAGATGGAATTAGAGAAGTGATGGGTATCAGGTTGTATGTTCTGGTTCGACATGATTAAACCTACTATGACATGGTGATAATAACAGCGCATTGGGAACTTAAATTTTACAGCAGTTTGTACAAGGGTATTTCATGAAGTAAGATAATAAGCAATCTGATGCTGAGAAAAGTTTCCTGATTTTAATGCGTACATGACACAAGGGTAGCAGGTGATACACATCAGGCCTGCACTTAATCACCATGGACATGTAAGCATTTGTCCCACTTAGGCATCAAGATTTGTATCCTAGCACAGAGGAAATCTGTGTCATGTGTCTGTAGCCAGGAGGTGACAGCTTGCAAATTGCTTGGCAGCTAGAAGCTTGTTATGGCCAAAAAACTGATGGAAATTTTGGGGTGCAAGTTTGGGAGTGTATGGAAGGTGGTCCATAGCCACACAGCCATAAACACCATAACCAGTCAGAAGTTTGGTTGGCAGTATGGGGCTTTCTGCTTGCAGCTGCTATGATTGGCATGTCAGTGGAATACCTTCAAGATTATGTTTAATGTAATACAAACAGTATGAAGGAAAATATTTACTGTTCGTAAACTTATAAAAGCATTTAGCACAGTTTGCCTTTCTCCACTTTGTGAAGGTTTGCCTTAACAGTGTTCTTTAACTTGGCTAGGACCAGCGACATCATTAGCCATGATCATGATGTACATATCATGGGTACTGCAGTGGGCAATTACAATACTGGGATGGGGGGTCCTTATGAATCATTGCGTATGCTTTTGTATAAGTGTGTGTGCTTGCAAATGCTTGAAGCAGGTGTAGGGTTGTGTAATTATGGCTATTCATCTCTTAGAATCTGTAAATACTTGTGAATTTGTGGGTATTTAAAAATCAGCAGAGGAAAATAAATTTATTGTAAGGGGCAATTAACACTCAGCTGTACAAGTGCTTCAACAAGATACTAATCCTAGTGTCTGGCATCGTGTACTTGTGGATAGAAGGCTTTTTTTTTTATTATGGTAAATGGTGTGTTCATGGCGTTATAACTCAGGAGACCATGGTCTTTATTTTCACCACTGTGAAAACCGCAAATTTCATGATGTATACTTGTTAACGACACTTTGATGTTAATGTCAGGTGCAGCCCATGGTCTGTCTGGTATCCTGCAGATGCTGCTGTCTTTCCCTGCATACCTTCAGTCTGATCCAGTTGCTGAACAGGATGTAAAATCAAGTGTTGATTATCTTCTGAGTCTCCAAAGTCCATCAGGCAATTTTCCATGTGCAATGGATGAGCTTGGTAGGAGAGCACGACCAGAGGCTGATGAACTGGTACATTGGTGCCATGGGGCTGCAGGTAGTTTGGTTTTCTGTGGAATGGTAATATCTTTGGATGTGGGTTTTGGATCATTTACTCTTGACCCTCTTTAGTCAGTTTCTGCTTAGTACTTAAATATTTTGTACAGTAAAATAAGTAAGATCACAAAGAATATTTGGAAAATGAGCTGTGCTAAGATTCTCCAAAAAAGATATAAAATGGAGTATGAACTAAGGGAAAGTCAATAGTTAAGGCCTGCTAAGTGTAAAATATGGCTTGTGGCAGAAGCACAGGAACCGACTTCCATATTGTCAAGTATAGCCAGCTGAGACACACATGCTGAAACGTTTGTTTTCTAGTTTTCTTCATCTTCTATGGCACTTCAGCCCCATTTTGGGCCATGGTATCTTCATTGCAGGGATTTTGAAACAATTGAATTTTTTGAAGTGACAATGTCAGTCCCATGCCTGACCTCCAATGTCGAGGGCCAGGGTAGCTCACCGTGTCCAGCTCTGTACTCAAAACCTGTCCAGCATTGATGGCCCCACCAGCAGCCAGGCATTTCCTAGTTATATGTTGTTGGAAACTGGTGTAACTCTGTACATTTGGCATATACTATTGAAATGTGATGTAACTGTGCACAGCCAAATGCACAAATAGGCCGTGAAACATGAAGTGCTGTACAGAAAACATTGAAGAGTTCTGCTTTTCCAAATTTGTTTTGTTTTATATTGGCTGAGTATTTGTTCTCGCCAAGTTGGTGTTTGTTGTCACAAAAGTGTAGAAGTGTTAAATCTTGGGTAACTGGCAAATTGACGGAGGTATAGCTTACCCTGTAACAGGCCATGAAGGCCCAGAGGGGGAGTAGATGTATAGTTTTTATTCTTTCTTAACCTTGGTCCTAGACAGGGGTGGGTGGTCAATGCCATCCCCTCTTCGTGTGAAATTGTTGGAAAATACCAGTGTCCATGAACACTTTCATTATGCATTTACCTGTGGAGTCCACAGGGCATTCAAATTCCTGGATTGACGGGAAGAATTTTAAGCATTGGTTTTTCCATGCTCTCGTTTACTTGGTGAAAGAACAATTCCACAAGATTGGTATGCCTGAAGACAGCAAATGCATACAGTTACTTGATAATTACAACACACACTGTCATAAATTTAAACTGTAGTTGGGAAATATTTCTGTTCTGTACCTTCCTCCAAATGTGATGCCCCTCATACAACCAATGGACTAAGGAATCATACAAAATATGAAGTGTTATTATCAGCAAGATGTTCTCTGCAAGTTTGTGAATCATGAAGGAGCAGTAGATGACTTTAAGTGCACTTACACTATCAAAGATATAGTTTTCTATGTTCCATGTTCGTGGAATTCATTGAAAGCAAATATGCTGTGCCAAGCTGGAGGAAATTTTGGCCAGCTGTAAAGATTGCTGAAGGTGCTATGGTTAAAAAGGATTTTGCAGTATTTAATGTTTGCAACAAAGACACAGTTCATGAAATGGCGTTGATATTTGATAAACTGGACCTCTCAAATGCTGAAGGTGAAGTGAGTCAGGTAGTTGCAGAAGAGAGGATTGATGAAGGTAAAGGAATTGAAGTGTCACGTACCATAGCCAATGAAGACTGTTATGAACTCAGGCTCTGAAAGTAAAACTCTTGAGAATGAATTTTCAGACAAAGAAATCATCATAGAGAAAATTTCCTGGGGTAAAGCTGCTGATGCATATTCTACACTTCTGAAGTTTGCCAAAAGCCGGCCATGTCACTTGGCACAGGAGGTAATGCAGCTACATTTTTTGCATTCCACTTCCCTGCAGCAACAAAACCAATGCACCAAGCAAGCAAACATTCGACAGATATTCCAGGAGCCTCTCAAGTCCCATGTGCATCTCCATTCATAGCCAGAGGAACAGCAGTGATGAACCTGGGTGGAGAGTAAGCATCCCTGGCAAAATTATGGTGGATGGTGACATGTGAAGTGCAGAAGAGAGATAAAGAATGAAAGTAAACTATTTATGATAACAAGTAAGGTTTAAATTTGTATTGTAATATTTTAATTGATCAAGAATGGTTGTTTACAGGGTAAAATTATGTAAGTGAATAGTGAAGATGGCGACACCAATATGTGTGTGTAGTTAAATGGAGTGAACACAGTATTGTGTGATTAAGAGAGTTAAATATTGGTATTCTGTTTTTTCACATTATATTTACGACGTGTTATATAAGTAGTGATGAAAACGGATTTAAAGTGCAGCAGCAAAATAGGATGGGATATCAAGTGACAAATTGGGTTAGGTCTGTCCTTGAGGGTGCTAGATACACAGAGATACACATTTGATATGACATTCTGATACCCAGAAAATTGTAATATCTGGCAACCCATCTCCCCCGGATATGCCGTATAAAACAGTTTTTATACTTTTACTATGGGTGTGGGAAAGTGTTTCATGTCTTTCCTGTTAGTCACAATTTGCCCTTAACTGATGTCAGGACTGCAGTTGTGTATAATTTGCAAGAAAAATGGAACTGGAGTGACAGAATATGCTAGCCTGAACTACACAGGGATTCAATAAAAATCTTCTCAAGCAGGCAGCTGCATCAAGGCGTGAGAGTTTTCCAGCGTTTCAAGGACTGTTACCTTCCCTGATATGTTGGAGAACTGTCACGCATGATAAGATTTTATTGCGTTCTGTTGCTGCAGAAGTTTCAAGACTTGTACTTGGCGATGTTTGATAGTAACACACAGTGGATTGAAGGTTGTTTTTAGTGCCAGAATCTTTCCTCATTTTAAAAATGTGCAGACATGTATGATGTTTCTATATTAACCACACTGCGTAAATGGATATTTATGTAACTAAACTTCACATAAAAATAACTGGTAACTTTTTGTGCAAACCACTTAATAAAAACAGATGCACTTCATGCAATCTGTTTTTCCAGTTTTGAGGTTAGATACCATATTGTGCTACCATGTAATTATAATGTGACTGAACAGTCAACACTATTCAGGATATATCATTTAAAGCAACATGTTTTGTCCTTTAAAAGGTCATCATCAGCTAAAATATTTGTCATAAAGATAAAAAGATATGTAATTGCACTTTCATGGAATTGAGATATTAACCTTTTGGCGCCAGAATCATTTTTTAAATTTTAGCACACCTGTATATAAAATGTGAACAATACAGGAACCAAATATGTTAGAATTATGAAACAAACTGCATTTTGAAGAAAAAAAACGGAGAGTATACACCATGTTTAAAATATTCGGTACCTATATTTGTTGAATAAATATATAAAATGCAACTTTGGAGATTAGCGGTGCGGTACGTCAACTATAGTTGATGTTAGGCATCTAAAGGTTAATTTTACAATTCCTTTTCCCATGCTGCAGTTCAGGATGGGTTTATAATTAAAAATGAATTATCTACATCATTCTACCAGTGTACATCATAAACATACCTGTTGTTTAAAAGCCAGTTTAATTAGTAACCCATATTGAACTGCAGCATGTTGACATGAATTGTAAAATTGAGATTTCAGGTCAACGAAAAAGCGAATATGTATCCATTTTGTGTTAAATAGCAAGTATTTTAGCCCGATAATCACATTTTAATGGCCGAAAAATGCTGAATTAAGTAATATGTACTTAGCTGCATTGACTGTTTGTTTACATAATAATTATTTTGTTTTTACTGTGTTGCAGAGTTGATGAATATGAGACCTTAATCACACTGTTTTTTTCTGTCCTATAGTGGGAACCAGGATAACATAGTTTATATAGTGACTGGACTGTGGGCTAGACAATCCAGGGTTTGAATCCCAACAGGAGTAAGAGATTTAATCATTTACCAAAACATTCAACCCAGCCTCCTATTTAGTGGGTACCAGAGGCTATTTTCCCTGGGTTAAAAGTGGCTGGGGCTGACCACTCATTGTACAATAAGTGCTGAGGTTAGAAATGAATGGGGCTGTACCTACACTGTCTCTGTGCCTTTGTGGAATGTAAAGGGACAACTGTACTTTATGTGCTTCCTAGTCTATGTTCTTTCATATCATAGCTATAAGTTGTTCAGGAAGGCTTTCAGAAGTGACTGGTTGCTAGTCACTCATTCAGTGTTGTAATTTTTTCTGGGACAGGGGTTTTTGCTTTTGTATATTTTGGTGTTCATCTGTTAGTGTAGACAATAAAAGCCTGTTGCACACATTTCTAAGCTGTCTGTGGCTAGGACTTGAAATTAAAAGGCTTTTTTGTATTATCTGCAACAGGCCTGTGAAAACAAACATTTTTTCTTGTGACATAGCATTAGACGACGTGAAATTCAAGACAACATCCAAACAGATTGGTGCAGGATTTGAACTCCAACATTTTCTGTACTTTTTTTAAATTTTTATAGACAAACTCATGACCTGTACCAATTTTCAGATGTTGACTGCATGTGGAGGTACCATAAAAGGGGGGCTGGTAGATAGTATTGTGGGTTTGTGACTGGACATGTGCTTATGAATTATTGTATTTGTGATGCATAACGTGTAAGCATTATTGTACATTGTCCAGATCAGAACTTGAGTTTTGCAGTAGCTACAGTCTACAACTAAATAATGGAGCTTTTCAGCTTTACCAAACTGCAGTACTGAAAAAGGAATTGACGGCACCATACAGGGGCATGTCTGAGGTTAAATGAGTTTAGATTTCATAACTTTTATAAGAATTTACTGCTTTAAACATGCACAAATTTTCCCAAAATTTAGGAATAATCTCAAAACTCCAGGTTCCAGAAGGATGACATGAAGCATTTCCCATAATGAGGACCAACAACTGTAAGATGTCAGCATACAAGATTAGTAGCGTGGTCTACCTGGTGCTTGAGATTTGTGCATGCCTGTAATATGATACACAAACATGAGATTGTTATATCTGGTGCATGGTACAAACACTAGGACAGAGTACTTGAATCTGTTTTGAATTATCAAAATTCATGGAGGAGGAGCCCCTTCTCAACTACTGACATCCAATATAGCATTAGGATTAGGACAGGCACGGCAGTTCAATGATACACCCTAAATGTAATATCTGATCTTGCTAGGCCTATAAATTGTCAGGTTTTCGTGGAGTATATTGCTGAAGTGAGGTTGTTCTGGATTGTTCCACTCTGTAGTTTGAGTTTGTTCTGTCATTTTGGAGGAACCTGTTGTCTCCATCTTCAGGGTGACTGAATCTGATTCAGGTGGATGCATCAGCATCCACAACTGAAGTATAAGAATAAACTCATTATACCATAATGGTGTAAAAATCCAGAAGACCATAATTTGTTTGACAAAAATAATGTGGACATAAAAATTGTGTTACTGGGCTGTGGGGGTCTGTGGTCCAGTTTGTAGTCTGTTGCATGTGTGTAGGTTTGTACAGAAGTATAAATGTGTCATGGTATATGTTTATATTTTTGCAGGTGTGGTGTATTTGATGGCCAAGGCATATCTGTACTGGAAAGAAGATAAATATTTAAGATCTTGTTTGAAGTGTGGCGATCTTGTATGGACGAAAGGCCTCCTAAAGAAAGGCCCTGGTAAGGTTTATTCAGTATGCTACCATATTAATGTTTTCCTCCTACGTCTCATGGTGGTCCTGTCCTTTTATTTTGTATTTTCCTGCAGTATTTCCTTAGAAAAACTTTCATGTTTTTCTGCAGTCTGGTCCTGTCATTTCAGGGTCTGAATGTGCCTCACAAGTTTGCATGTCTGCCATGTTGTTATTGCTGAGGTAGGAATTTAAAAAGTATGGTGAAGTATCTACCAGTGGCAGAGTGTTCATACTTTGTTTGTGAAACTCAGCTGGTTCAGAAGATGAAGTGGGGAGACCCACAGACAGCATAGCAATCTTGAGAGCTTAATATGTTCCTTTGTACCAATGAAAATAGGCTGAAAAGCGCATGCTTCCATTGTAACTGCATTATTCATTGTTGTGAGATCCAAGATAAAGAGAGTTTCTTTTCAGGGACATGTCATGGAGTTGCAGGAAGTGGCTATGTGTTTCTGCTACTCTATCGCCTAACAGGCGATCCAAAACACCTTCATCGTGCCAATGCCTTTGCAGACTTTATTTTTAGTCCAGAGTTCTCACAAGGAGCAAGAACACCTGACTCACCATACAGTTTGTATGAAGGTCTGGCTGGTACTGTCTGTTATCTTGTTGACATATTGAAACCAGATCAAGCTGCTTTTCCATTCTTTGATGTGTTTTAAGTACGGTTTTACTTCCTCCCAGCTTTATCAGTCTGAGAATAATATTGTCTCATAAGCTGTTCATGAATGTAAAATATTCTCTTATTAGTAAATGATTTATGCAGTTTAAATATTTATTCACAGTATACTCATTCTGTAGAAGAATACATAGGTTACACTGGTCAACACACAAAATGTATCCGTAACCAAAATAGTTGATTCCTCTTCAATTCAATGTGCTGAAACCAAATATGGCCTTAGAATTCAATTCTTGGCTGTAGTTGTCATGATACATGAAGTGTGGCTTAATGCGTAAAATAGTTACTTGGGAAGGGATACATGTGTCAGCACTGCGCTCCCAGATGTGTATCGTAAAAGGCACGAACATCTAGTTCATTTTTTTTTTTAAATGGAAAGGGGCCTTGTTGTTTGCACTGATATTGACGGCCTGATGCAAACACTCAATATTAATCACAATCTTCTGGAATGGCAACTCTTTATAGACTTGTCTAAGTTGAGTCTCAAAACACTTCTCCTTTACAATGGCAACACCCTACCTTCTATTCCTGTTGGTCATTCATTCATTGCATAATAATGAGTCGTATGAGAACCTGAAGATTGTGATGGAAGACATTAATTACAATAAATTCAAATGGCAAATCTGTGGTAACCTAAAAGTGATTGCCTTACTACTTGGACTACGACATGGATTCACAAAATATTGCTGCTTCATTTGTGAATGGAACAGCAGAGCTCAGTCTCTTCATTACTCAAGACAATATTGGTCTGCCAAAAAATCTCTTGAACCAGGAATCATCAATGTGGAAAATCAACCACAAGTGGAACCGAGTAAAATTTTGTTGCCATCCATGCATTTAAAGCTTGGTCTGATGAAAAATGTTGTAAAGGCCATGAACCAAGAAGAAGTTGCCTTTACTTACTTATGAGAGAAGTTCCCCAGACTGAGTGAGGCAAAACTGAAAGAAGGTATTTTCATTGGTCCGCAAATACGAGACATTATCAAGGACGAATTCTTCAACAGGCTCCTTCAAGGCAACAAAAAGGCAGCTTGGGACAGTTTTAAATTTGTAGTAAAAGTATTTTTGGGAAACAGAAGGGCTCAAAACTATGAGGAGCTTGTAAACAACCTTTTGCAGAGCTACCAGAAATTAGGCTGCAGCATGTCACCAAAAATACACTTCCCTCATCGCATTTGGATTTTTTCCCTTAGAATTGTGGTGCAGTGATTGATGAACACGGAGAACATTTCTTCAATGGAGAAAGAAGAGATGCCAAGGGAAATGGAACTGTGCTATGCTCGCCAACTACTGCTGGACTTTGGCAAGGGATATCCCTACCATGGAATACAAGGGACAGGCGAAACGGGGGTTAAAAGAAAAACTGTGATTTTGTTCGTGTTAAGTAATGAACTTACATGAAAAAGGCTGTGCAGATGTTCAGTTTACATTGTAAATATTATCTCTAAACAGAATAAGTCTACTAAACACATTCTTTTCCACTGAATAGTATTTAGTTGTATATTTAAACCACCGTTCCATATAATATTTCAACCTATTTCATAAAATATCATAGTGTAGCATAATTTTGAAACTAGAGCAAGTAATTCTTTTTATGTCCCTTTACTAACTTCATAGATGCAAACAAAGAAATTAATAACATATTCATCACAGATACAAAAATTTTTTTTAAATTTGTTGTCCAGTGTTATGAACGTGTTGGAAGACAGACTATGTTGTGAATGAATGAACAAATAATTGACAACTGGTTTTGTATAGTTAGTGATAAAATTTATAGTGAAACATGAAGACTGTAATCAACAAAATTTTTGGCAATACAAGAGAATTGACATAGTTATTGTGTTACCAAGAATTATGTAACAAGAAAAAATAAAAAGTATGTGGTCATAATGAGGAAGGTAAAATAACACATTTGAGATATATCATATTCAAACATTTTAGTTTCTTTCCCTCTACCCACATAAATTTCTACATTAAAAATGTACACATTGTGCCCCCAGTATGATTAAAAGTGTCATGGTGCACTATTCTAGAAGTTTGTTTGTTCTAAACTGGAACATTAAAATCAAGAATGGAACATTCCTCTTTATGGGGTCATTACCTCAACAGTGGGTAGAGTTTAGTGTAAAAATTATTCTAAATTTGGCATGGAAGTTCAAGAACAGGTTGAATTTTTGCAGGTCTTTTATTGCAGTCTGTCACCTTATCTGCTGTTTTTATGTCAGACATGTTGCTAGAACCTTGGTTCCTCTACTTGTGATCCCTGTCTTGTGCAACCCAGCAGTCAGAACAAAATATGGACAGTAAGTAAACACCTTATAAAACAAATTTTATGCATCAAGTTGGTTAATTCTGAGATAAAAACCTTATAAAACAGTTTCATTTCGGTCTTGAAAAGGTTAAAATTGAGAATCTTAATCCTGATTTAATAAATTATGGAATTTAGTTTGATGTGTTCCACAGGAAGAGGCCTTCTTTTCAATAGTGCATTGTACTTTCAGCAGTTCAGTACTTTAATTGCTGTATATTATTCTACTATTCCATGTTGTAAGTAATACTGCACTTATACACAAATATTCACATACTTCATTTGTTCAGAGAAAGAAAGCATGTTTGAATTTTGCATCACAAAAATAAATTTGTGAACAGCTGTACAGGAATGTTCAGAATCAGGTCATTCGATTAATATGCAGAAAAAGGAAAACCTTATGTTTATTTACATATTTAACACACACAATTCTCCATAATATGTACATTTAACTTACAAGTGGACATGTGTATCTCAAGAGAATATATACAAACTGTATTCATAAAACATTCTCTCTTACCACAGTACTGTGGGACAGACTAATAATGAATCCCTCTTGGTGAAAACTCTTAAAAGTAATAGCAAAACTTTAACATATTCACTGCCAATAACAGCAGCTGCTACTCAAGTGAGCGCTCTGTGCCAGTACAACAAAGGTGAGAAACATAGTACCTTACTTACTCCATGGTGCAGAGTCCTTCTTGAGAAGCTAACTGGTTTGCAGCTAGTCAAGAAATTGCCCGCATTTCACGGAACCCGAAGGTTCATTACCGCACTCACAAGCGTCCGCCATCCGTCCCTATCCTGGGCCAGCCCAATCCAGTCCACAGCTAGTCAAGAAATTCCCCACAGTTTATGGAACCCGAAAGTTCATTACTGCACTCACATAGTACCTTAGTCATCACAATACATATCTCCTACACATAGCATCCCAGTAGTCACCTAACAGATAATATGCAATACGAGGGAGGAAGTGTCACAAGGCTGTGGACAGTTGCACATTGGAGCTTCACAAATTGTACTCTTCACCAAACATATTTCAAAGGCTAATATTACAGACAGGATAGGCTGGGCATGTCAGAAGCATGGAGAGTACGAAATGCATACAGAATTTTGGCTGCAAAACCTAAGTGAAGAGGCTTCTAAGACCTAAACATGGATGACGGTTAATAATAAAATATAGCATAAATAAATGATGGGAGGGTTTGGACTGGATAGGCATGTTTTATCAGAGTGGCGAGCGCATGTGAACTTATAATGAAGTTTTCAGTTCCATATAAAGTGGGAAGTTTCTTGAATATCTGTGACTGAACTTAGAGAGGACTGCTGTGTAGTTACATTGTCTTTAACATATTCAAGTGGAATATATTCCTTAACCGGAAGT
>Ga0136643_10002159_pt1 | contig 25192 bp, 10 predicted proteins | sample TergutLab28metaG_FD_96883 | JGI IMG/M metagenome (GOLD analysis project Ga0136643, IMG submission 96883) | Labiotermes labralis P1 segment gut microbial communities from Petit-Saut dam, French Guiana - Lab288 P1 (version 3) (version 3) | ecosystem: Host-associated > Arthropoda: Insects >... | reverse complement strand
AATTTTTAAAAAAAAAAAACCCCCCCCCCCCCCCCCCTCCGAAGGACAGAGAAGCACGCTAACAACTGTACACAGCAGCGGCAGCAGCAGCAGCTGCGTGGCACTGCACACAGAAGGACTCATCCTTTCCTCTGCAACACGTTCATGCTACAGCCGCTCACTCCGCAGTCCCTGCTGTAGTACAATTTATGGACCTTCAACGTCGCCAATTCCACGCACGACAGCGACATGTCTTGTCACAGAGTTCTACGCAAGAGGGAGTCATCAGTCGATGTAATGACAATCATCAAACAGAAGTCATAAGGACAGGCGATATATCTCACTCAGCTGAACGCGACAGACAGACACAGCTAAATGCCGAGCTGTCAGAACTGAGGGTCAATAAACCGATTTATTCCCCAGTGCCTGTTCCGTCGAATAGTGGGTTAACACATTTACGTTCACCGATTAGTTTGTTAACATTTGGAGACGTTTTCTGCTGTGGATCAAAAGGCCAATAGTTTCAATTGGTTTCTTTCGTATTAACGACCCAGTATCTTCAAACAGCAAGTTTCACTGTCAAATTCGTTTATGTTTCATATATTTTGCTTAGATGTTACAGACGTTAGCACGTTTCCGTGTTTTCTGTCGTGATACAAACGTGCCTTTTCTTCGATTAGAAGAAAATTCCTTTCGACGTTTTGAACAGGGGAACGTTTCGCTGTGTGTTCTATCGTTCATAATTGAGACATTACATTCAAATATTCATAACAGTAATTCTCAAATGACGATCTTTTCATTTTTTGACACCGCGTAGAACGATGCTCAAGAAGTTGGAACGAGGAATATGGAAGAACCAATTCAAATAATCCTGTGGATGGAGGCAAGACCTGCCTTCGAAATACTGGAGTAGACGTAACATCCTACACTGTGTAACACCCCCTCCCCCCAAAGGAACATTATTTCAGCAACTACCGCTGGGTAAACTAAAAACTTATAGAAAAGGATGAGTAGGAAATCGGAAAAAAAAGGAGGCGAAATTAAGGAGAAACACGAAGACGATAATTATGATCAGAGTGGAGATTAGGAGGAGCATGGCCACTCGTAGGACATTCTGCAGAGCGCCTCCTCCAGGATGACACTCGTCCCAAGGACATTAGCGTCGCCTAGAGTTGTTACAAGAAACCAATTTATAGCACCCAGTACGTTGTCAGCCATGATGTTACGAAACTCCACACAGTACACAAGCCTCGAGTTAACGCAGCTTACGTCATTACAGCACGACCTTGGCAGAATAACTCCTCCAATGTACGAGTAGTAATGGTGCAGCTAGAGGGAATCACCTGATATTCAGGGACAGCCAACGGCCCGTCTTTACGTTGACAATATTCAGCGTGTGCGACAGGGAAAGAAGAAAGAATTACGCATAGATTGAAAGAAGAGAATACCGAAAGTAAGAGTAAAGAAAACAACGAAATACAGAAACACACAAGGAAAAAAAGTAGACTTCCACTCAAGATGTCTAAGACAAAACATTACTAGCCTACAGTCATTAATGGTGTGAGTGAAAGACTTGTGGTCTCAAGATACTGCTGCCCCCTGTTGTCAACAGCTGCCAGCTAATTTACGTCTATCCATTGTTTCCCACCAGACAAAAACAGTGCGCACACAAACACACACACACCCGCATCCGTTGTGTAAATTTACGCCATTTTGTTGCGATGTTTGGAGTTTGCGCTGCTGTTTTACTGTTACTTTATGCTTATTTTAGTAGAACGTGGACTCTGCAATGCTATCCTTACTGGTCGCGATATTTGGACTGTCTAATGGTGTTCGGGACACGGCCATCAACATGCGAATAAAATTTATTTTATTTTTTTTTTGACTTGCGTTTAATCTGTCATGTAACTGTTAAAAATGAGCAATGCCAGCTGACATTACTTGTTTGTTTGTGATAGTTAAATATGCTTTGCTTTCTTTTGTTCCATAAACATATGGTAGCGTATCATTATTCATGACATAATGTACTAAGCAAGGTACAAGGGATGAAAGTTCAGAGGAGGTCACACACTTGAATAGTAAATTAATTACATGAATTACGAACAAGCACTTCAGTGTACACAAATATGGCTACAGACGGACTTATCTACACGGTGTTCACCTTCCAAGTGTCTATACATGGTAACTGGTTGTAGGTAAAGTCTGAGCTAACCGGCAAAGCTGGGTATTTTGTCTCCGTGACGTACTCTGGCCCACTTAGGCCCTTACAAGCTATCTAATGAATACAGGTGACTCCTGGCCCGAATCTCTGCAGCACGTAGAGCTTCATGTCCAGTCCCCCTATACTTCTTTATGGTGCAGTGCTTAGGTTCAAAATAGACTTCAATGTTGTTTTACGAAATAACGCGTGGTTGCCGAGTTCTACTTCAACACTTCGTACGTGTTCAGTTACTTAACAAATTACGCCCATTAAAACACCCAAACGATCAAGAAGGTGATAACAAGAGCCAGCCACCGGTCTACATTCTGAATCAAATTAATCCCTTTGATAACCTACTACCCAAATCTTTCAGATCAATTTTAATATTATCCTACCATCCATCTTCCACATAGCCTATTTCAGCAAAGTGTTCAGAACAAAATTTGTAAGCAATTCTATTCTCTCCAATGCGTGCTACATAGCCCACCCGTCAGTATCACCGTTCTTGAATTGATCATTCTGATAAGTTGTTGAGAAGTTCAAATGACGAAGCTCCACCAAATTCAACTTCCTTCGGCCTCCTGCCTCAGATCGCAGCGCTCCACTCAGCACCCTGCTGCCAAACGTTCTTCCTGTAGCCTAATGTGAGAAACCAATGGAAACGCAAAGCCACTGCTGCGAAACTAATCGAACTACAGACAGCTGAGCCACAGATTACTCTACCTTCTACCTACGTTAGTCACCACATCGAAAACAAATGAGGCTCTCACGAGTGTGCCAATGAAGATTTCTTCTGGGAGATGGCGTCTAGTAGACAAAGACCATCGAAATATGCAGGCAAGAAGCTTCTCGAAACTTTGATACATATATATCAAGCTATACGGCGTCATATTCCAGAATACTGGATTCTTCAAGTATTGGACCTTTCGAGAAAACCAATGAAGTTTGATTTTATTCTCACCGTCCGTGTGGGGCTAATATGACTTACGGTGAAGATCGAAACTCATACTCTTAGAACAAGAGCATTAAGACATTTAGACTAAATGAAATGCATTCAGTAGTTTTTGGCGATAAACATGTAAGTGCAGATCATCTCCACGTTGGTTGACCCTTCTATGCACTTGAGAACAAAGAAGACAAATATACATTCCCTCACTAGAGAGCCAACCAGCAGTCTCAGTGTTGAGGATGGCCAGATATCTTGACCCCTAGACAGAGGTCAGGCCAAGCCTTTCCTTTCCTCTAATCACACCCTACGACAAAAATAACTTCAGCAGATGATACAGTATCCTAGGAATCAAGTCATGCAACACTGAGGAGGCAGGGAAACAAAAGATCACGTCACGCTTCGTGCTGGCAGGCGGGCGGCTACCCACATCGTCTGCGCACACAACACAACCGCCTGCCTTTTTCGTTAATAACTACAAAATCGCTTCTATAAACAGAAGAGAGAAAAACCAAGTTCAGGTCAAGGATTACTTCACGATCGGTAGCAAGAAGACATACCAGTTCCACGTGGAGACTGCAGGTAACCCAGCAATGTAGGAACACCTTACTTTCAACAAAACTTAATTAACACGATGCAGGATCTTGCTAGAAAAGGTACATAGTCGGAGAGTCAAGGTCATTCACATACTCACACGTTCTACAAGACTTACACAAACCTTGCCATCTGACAGTCTTGACTCGCGTCAATCCAATCCACCCTTTTCTCGGAGATAAGATAAGACACAGTCCCTTCCAAGCTCAGACAGACTATTAAGATGTATCCTGACAGAAACCTTGTGTACACTTCCCACTTTCCGAAGCATGCTAAATATCACGCCCATCAAACCCTCTCTGATTTATGCGTTACATTTCCACATCCCTTAGAGCCGCGACTGTAATTCCATCTCACACAATACAGACCAGCAAAATGCACTTTTGTTAAACTGACGTACTTTAAGTTTGAATTTAATTTTCACGATATCTTCTACATGTACATATTTCGAACCTGATGATTCAACTTCAGGAAGATTTTTTTATGTTTTGCTAACCGTGCATATCAGTATATTTATCTTGGTAATTAAACAACTTGATGCACACCTATAGGTGTGATGATACAAGAGGCTGTATAATACAATTTTGACCTACTGATGATGAGCACATGGTGCTCGAAACATGTAGAGGCAAACAACAAACTTATTGTAAAACAAAAATTTTGTGTATCAAGTTGGTTAATTACTAAGATAAATTCAGGAAGACAGTTGTAACAAGAAAAGGTATGGTATAAAATACGTCTAAATGTGTGCAGCACCCTGGCGCCTTAGAGTATGATTTTGCTGAAATTAAAAAATAAAAGGCTTTGTAAGATAAGCAAGTATAAAGTATCGTGACTTTGAATGTACCGATACAAACATAAAACAAATATATTAAACCTTACGGTATACATATAAAATGTAAAAATATATGTTTTGGCCAAGCACTTGGGATTTCCGAAAAGTAGTCCGCTTTATAACTTCAAAATCTTGGGTCCTGTTTTTGCAACCAAATCAAGAACACAGAAGGATGTGCATTTTTTCCGTCACTGCCCAGAATGTTTCTTATTGCCATTATCTTCGCGGAATTCATCCAATGGTTTCCCATTAAGGGCGCCATCATGGGTTCGCAAGTTCTTGAAACTTGTTTAGTGTGTGTGTGTGTGTGTACACACACACACACACACACACACACATATATATATATATATATATATATTCAGGGGTGCAAAATTTTCGAAAACCCACGAACAAACCAAAAATTCTGGATGCCAGAAAGGTGACATCAAGCAAATCGTACACTGAAGACCCACAAATATTAAGACGCCACCGCACATGTAGTCTCCTAGGCGACCTGTCGCCCGGTATTTGTGCACTCCTGCATGAATGTACTCTATACACGGGAGCACAATTTTCTCAACACTCTATGCGCAGAATGGTGACATAATGTAAGTACCGTAATGAGAATCCACAAATATCAAAGGCCACCGTACATAATTTAGTAGCCGGAGCGAAATGGCGACAGGGATTTGTGCAAGTCTGCACATATAGCCTATATACATGTACTTCTATCGGTACGCTTTAAAGGGGAATATGTCAAAGGTTTGCAAACGGTACGTTCTTTTCAACATGCACCCTTTCTTTGCACCCCGAGTAATTTGTAATATGACACTTTACAGCTCTCTCTCTCTCTCTCCCTCTGCATGTTTTATGTCATTGGCCTGAATTTCCTCAAACAGACAGCGCATGTGCCTCTAAATATTTGCTGAAGACGTATACGATTTAGGCAGGTCCCAATAGGATAGGAACAACAATGGAGAGCAAATGAAGCAATAGGAGTGCGCACGTGCTCCATATTGAATAGATCTGGAGGCACAAAACCCCGAGCGTGACAGAACAGACACGGAGACGGAATACAAGACGCGGGTGGTTGCCTTGGTGATCATACCAACACTGTATTAACGATCTCAAAGTGCCAACCTGGCCCTATTGCAAACCTCCGCGTTATTACTCAGGTCATAAGGCTACATCGATAACACGAGAGGAATATTCCGTTATGTCCAAGTTAATCCGCAACTAATTCAATTAGATCTATTTTGTACAAGTCATTAAGACCAAAATATACCTAATTAGAAATGAAGAGAAAACAAGACATAAAAATTACATACACAAGTGGCAGGGTACAAGTGAACGTCGGTTGATTCCTGGCAACGGAATTTTGTCTCTCCGAAGAGATCAACCCGGACCCGGGGCCCACGTGACCTCCGTTCAACGGGGTGCCGGAAATCTCTTCCCTCGCCAAAGCGGCCAGGGAACGAACAGTCTCAGCCGACGTTGCGTATGCACCAAGTTACATCTCCACTCCCCAGCATTCCCTCATGGCATGATACTATACTCAGCATGGGGCAACGATAATAACAACAGTAATAATCCACATCATCATATCGACTATATGAATCTCTGGAACAATAAAATAATTTTAAGACTAGATATAATTACGACCAACAACTCAGACAATACGATGGTCGGTCACAGAATAACTTTATATGGGGTATAATTTCATAAATAAAAAGCTGCAGTGACCGATTATATCTGGGGGAGGGGGGGGGGTTCAACGCCGAGCGATTATACTGTTTTCAGAGCTGAAGCTACATCTTGGAGGCCAATGATCGCGGGGCGGACATAGTTTTGACAGGACGGTTGACACCACAAGACACGGACTTCCGCCAACAAGGTACAGAAAACCTCTTCCCACGATGTGATGAATGGTTGATCGTGCTGGCGACTACATTGAAGATTAGCAGGATAGCAGTACAATTACATGCAAGCTGTGCTTGTTAGATGTGAAAATAAAAAACCTGACATGCATGCACCTTAAACTCATTTTCTAAACGAACCCTCGTACATCACTGGATAACAGAAGGACGAAAACAACAGATGTGATTCATATGAAGTCCCTTTTACCACAAATGTAGGATCTACGTAGAAGTTAGTCAACAGGGCAATCTGGCACAAGCAATTTGTATGTCCTTGAAGAATGAAACATGTGACAAATTTACCGACCACGTACACCTACAGCGGGCCAAGATAGCACAGTCCATACAGGACCTGCTATGGGCTGGAAGATTCCGGGTTCGAACCCCGGTAGGAAGAAGAGGTTGTCTCTTCTCCATACCTGTCCAGAGGCCAAATCAGCAATGGGTACCTGGGCTCTTTGCCAGGCGGTAAAGCGGCCGAGGCGTGGCGTTGGCTACAGACCTCCATCTACCGTGGAGCTTAATAATGACTGGAGCGACACCTCCACTACCTCCTCTTTGTCTGCGTGGCATATGACAGGCAGACCTTTACCTTAAATATGCCTACAGAAGTAATGCATCCTGTAAGAATTAATGTTGGTTGAAATGCTTCACCTTGTACAAATATATGTTCCGCTGGACAAATACAACATCAACAAGTCGACCTTGTACTTAAGATTACAGTCTTCTGTAAAGCGACGCCGTGTACTTGGTAGATAAGGAACGTTTCCAGTCAATCCGTTGCTACATCTCGAGGCGACCTGAATACAGGTTGTACGATTAATTGCCACAACCTGAATGTCTTTGCAGAAGATGCAACGTGAACCGCGCACTGTCCGCCGTCACGTCATGGCGGACACAGAGCGCTGCGGCAGCCGCTTCTGTCTACGTCATGACGTGAAAGTAATTTGCTGCATTACGTGGAAATAATTACAAATCTTGGAAAAGAGTGGCGAGTTCCAACTCAGATACTGTACAAGGGGAGTCAAAAGCTCATCAGACACGCTGTGGTTGCTTTATCGAGCTGTGGTATTGTTATGGAGTCATTGCAAATAATTTTAATCTCCACTTTAAAATTCATAATCAGATAGCGTCAATTACGGTTCAAGTAATATGGCCACATATTTAGTTGGCAACACCATTTGTTTCCCTTAAAGTACAATACGTATATGGGCTACCATGCTGTTTCGAAGGCGCTCCACGAATTCACTTTTCACATGTAATTTCCATATTTAGAATGGACGAAATGTACATATCTAACAGCAAATACAAATTAATATACTGAGCTTATACAGAAGAGGTACAGCAGATAATTTCATAGCTTCAAACTACAGACACGACGGAAGTCGACAAAGTTGAGAGCATGCATCATGGTCCTTGGGAGCGGAATTCTGACGTAAGGAATCAGTACAAAATCAGTTGCAAACAATCGCCACTAATTCGGTCAAGTAAAACAGACGAATAACAAAATCTGTTACATACAGTTTTCCAGCAGCAGTCGATAACACAAGTGCTGCAGACATTCCTTGTTATTATGCACTTTCAGGGACATTACGGTAATCAAAACCAGCAGGAACCATTCAAACACATAAAACAAAATATCTTGTATCAGACATGACTCATATTTCAGGAGTGGTAACGTCCATCACAGCAGGTCATCATCCACTTCCCGTTTCCAATTGAAGAAAGGGTTAGATCCAAGCCCAGAAACGCTATGGGCCTGTTAATCTCTCAAAACTCAAATGCCCAAAGTATCAGTCCCGACCATTACAACACTCCATTGTAAAATTAAAAAACGTTGAATACAAATACTGTATTAGGAAATCTGCTGCGCTGATTTAATATTCTGATTCGCAAAAATCACTAACATTTGTAAAGAAACGTGCTAAAAATAAAATTAGTCACAAATTACTCAATTATTATACCAACTACTGCACATATATAAAATTTATGAAATTTACACATTAAAACATTAAAAACGCTTCGACATGTTTCGGTCCTAGGACCATCATCAGGGAGCCGTATCGTCCTTGCTAAAGTTACACTATAAAAAGTCACATTAATTTCGCTGTACCAGTTGGGTATTGTGGCAGCATGCCCAACTGGTACAGTGAAATTAATGTGACTTTTTATAGTGTAAATTTAGCAAGGATGATACGGCTCCCTGATGATGGTCCTAGGACCGAAACATGTCGGAGCGTTTTAATGTGAATTTTATAAACTTTATATATGTGCAGTAGTTGGTGTAATAATTGAGTGACTCAACAACATGCACGGTGTAACAACGAAAATAATAAAGAAAAAAATTAGTCACAAATATCTAACCCAAATAAGTTGAAAAAATGTGAACAGTACATTAATAGCCAGGTTTTGTGTTGCAGTTTATTTGATAATGCTGTCTCAGACTGCATATCGTTGACGATAGGATGATTGGTGGGTAGTTAGTTGGAAAGAATTTGGAAGGAAGCAGCCAAGGCCTATTCGAGGTACTATCCTGGCAGATGCTGAATGAACTAAACTAACGATAAATCTTATCTTGACAGCAGGCATATGAACCTGACACCTGCCACATGAAGGACCAGAACGTTACCGCAACGTCAGCGTGCTCGGTGTTAAGACGGTTAATATCGAAAGGTTCGATCCCGGTGACCCTGCGGTCTAAGGCGCAGATCTGCGGCCGCGTCACTGCTGGACTAGAGGATTCCAATTCCGCTGCGAGAGCGGATGCTCATCTGTTCTGTTTGCTGTCTGATGGGTAGGTGGCGGCCTCTGCGACGGGCCGATCACTCATTCAGAGGAGTCCTACAGTGTGTATGTGTGTGTGTGTGTGTGTGCGTGGGTGTGTGCGTGCGTGGGTGCGTGTGCGTGCGTGCGTCCGTGTGTGTGTGTGTGTGTGTGTCTAAATGTGTGTAACGCAGAAACCAGAACGAGGTGGCCTAGGCCCGATTTGGGCTGTAGTGACACAAAACAAATACAGGGTGCACAAAGCCAAGAAGCCCAGATAGCCCAGGCGACCAGATTTTTGTTCAGGTGGCACTTGATATTTCTTGGTGCACCTAGGCGGTGCCTAGAATTCTGAAGTGGCTCCTAGATTTCTGGCAAATCTGTTCACCCCTGGAAGGACCGTATGTACAAGGGGTGCTGTCATCTGTACAAATTTCTTTTTCGGCGAAGGTTCGCTACTATTATACCACCTCAGGCACACGTTCCGCTTCTCAATCTCTGCTCATCCTAGTAATTACTTGCTGACATTCATAAAGACAGCATAACGGAAGAACAGCATACCTTACCATTTGTGTACAGTCACCTCAATACATCATAAATCTAATAAGTGATCCATATTCATCAAATCTCAACACTGACTGCACTGAATTACTACGGAGAAAGGCGCATAAATTATTCTTCCTCCTATCATCGAAAGGGGACCGCGGTAGCACAGTGGCTAAGGTGCTGTGCTACAAATCCGAAGGTCGCTGGTTCGATTCCAGATGGTGTCATTGGAATTTTTCATTGACATAATCCTTCCGATCGCAATATGGCCCTGGGGTCGACTCAGCCTCTAACAGAAATGAGTACCAGTAGCATTTCCTGGGGGTAAAGGCGGCCGGTGCGTAAGGCTGACAACCTTACCACCATCCTGTGCCGTTGTCACGAAATCTGGGAGCCTTAACTTTCTGGAACCCTCTAGGCCTGTCCAGGTCTGTAATGGGACTGCTTTACCTTCTTACCCACCTTCGAAAATACTCAGTATGAGGAAGATTATCACCCTTTCCATGTCTTGGTCTTGCAACTGGTCCCCATCCATAAGGTCTCACAGTCAAAACTGGCGTAAAGTTACTGATTGATTTTTCCGTAGTTTAGGCCGTATGCAACGCCTCACCCACTATCAGTCTAAAACCTCTCAACACGGAAATTGCTTTTTGGTTTTCTAGCAGAACTTTCAGTTCAAAACCGAAAACAGAATAACAAAGTAAGCCGCCCTATCAATGTTTACTCTTCACATGTCACTGTTATGGAGTGATTTACGTTAAGACAGCTGGCGTGGATATATATAGGAAGTAAGGGCGAAAATATACGCACAAACAAGTCTTGTGTTCATCGGGAGGCATCAGTCGAAGGTACCACTCGGAAGACCGAGGCAAAAATGGGAGGGTATCTGCAAAGGTATTTAGAGAAGTGAGGAGCTACTTGAATGAAAAAAGTAGCGGCTTCAGGTCTAGAAAACAGAGATTAACGGCTGTGGGGACCCGTTGCGCTGACCACGTGACATCCATCTATCCGCAAAAGTTGGCACTAAATTCGCCGACCGGCGGCGGCCGCTCTGTCAGTATAGTTCGCGTGCGGACTAAGGCCACGGAGTTTGTTTTTTTTTAGTTTTAGTGGCGTAAATAAGTAAATTTGCTTAAGGCAGGGACTTGGTTGGGGTTTCCTTATGATAACGAAGACTCCGGGTTCGATAAAAGATTATAACTTATTGCTCGACCGAATGAGTGAGAACTCTTCAACAAACATCCTGTATCAAACACGTCATGTTAAAATATATCGCAGGTAACGTGACAAATAATTAATTGAAGGTTCGTCAGAAACCTTTCAACAAACATTCCGTAGCAATGATATCAAGTTAAAAGTTTTCCAGGCAAAGCTGATCAGTAATTGATACAACGTTAACTTAATAAAACACATCTCGCTGTGCTTACCTTTTATCGATACGACATTAGAAAGGTTTCATGCGTGTTAATTGGCAACCAGCCTGTTACCAGTAAAATACAAAATCTGATGCACAGCTACCGTGTACGGGCAGTTCTTCCTCTTTACAAGTAACCAAGACATACGAAGAAAAATGGATTGCTTTAACATGAGGGAGAAACAGCAGATAACGAGTAAAAAACTTGAAAATAATGATGGGCTACACTTATGACGTCTGAAGTGCCGTTCGACACTGTACGAGTTCGTGCCTCGTCAGCTACATCCCTCTTGTGACGTAAGCAAAAGAAGTGACTCACTGTCAGAGAAGAGGACAGGAGAGAGAAGGAGGACTTGTTTCTGCCAGTAATGAAAGGGTTCGACGAACTCTCCTCCAGTTCCTTTGTGTTGGATAATTTCACGGTCAGGTTTCAACATGACCTTCTAAAACTGTAAAGCCAGGATTTTTAAACTACAAACCTTTTGTCTACGCGCCAAACTAAATAAACAGCCAACCAAATGATTATCCTAACAACTTAAATAATTAATTAACCACATGCTTAACAAAACAAATAAGCAACTAATAACTAATAACCCATTTTTGGGTGAGACATCTGGAACGAAATAACCACAAAACACGTCAACATCCTACGTACAAACAATACTAATAATGATAGTCCCAGTCGCCGCGCGGTCTAAGGCGTAGGTCTGCGGCCGCTCGCCTGCTGAGATTGTGGGTTCGAATTCCGTCGGGGACATGGATGTCTGTCTCTTGCGAGTGTTGTGTGTTGTCAGGTAAAGGTCTCTCCGACGAGCTGATCACTAGTCTACAGGAGTTATACCGACTGTGGTGCGTCGTTGTGTGTGATCTACAAACCTAAAAAATGAGACCATAGTCCGCGTTGGGCCGCAGCACCAAAAGAAAAAAACATTATTACTAGTATTAGTATTATTATATTACATATCATATAATTTATTACTACTATTACTTCTTTTATAGGGGTTGAGGCACTGCACTACAAGTCGGAAGGTATCGGGCTCGATTCCCGAAGGTGCCATTGGAATCTGTTATGGACATAATTCTTCCGGCCGCAGTATTGCCCTGCGGTCGACCCATCCTCTCACACAAATGAGTACCAGGAACATTTCCTAGCTGTAGTAAAGGCGGCTGGAGCGTAGGGCTGACAACCTTACCACCTTCATGTGCTGTCTTAAAATCTGGGAGCCTCAAACTGCTGGAACCCTCCAGGTCTGAACAAGCCTGTACATGGATTGCTTTTATCTCTTTTCTGTGTGTTATTTGTTGTTTGCTATTTGCGTATTTTCCTTATATTGTTGTGATTTGTCATACGGCTGTTGGACCAGCGCATTAGTAATAACGAGCTAAAGTGAATTATCATTACTATTGAGCAAAGCGATGTTGGGGTGTATTCCAATGGCGTGATTTTCATACCACTTTTCATGACCATCGGTCAAATGGGTCAGAATTTTAAATGGAGAACACAAAGACACACATAAACAAACAAACAAAGCAAGTAATCCCATTGGCCCACGTTTTTATTTTCAAGATTTAATGTACGTCTGACAGCACATTTTTAAGATCGCGGTCTTTTGGGGTATGACGCCGTAAAGTTTGGTAGATAAATACAGGAGTTTTCGACGCACGTTTGTGCGTATCTATCATACCACACAGGGCGTCGCATCCGACAACACGTATTGTTAATTACTGTGGACAGATGTGATGGTGCTGTGAATTAGGTCTGGTGTAACTTAATATGAAGGTCAGTTACATACGCAAAGTCACTAAACGAACTCCCCAACCTACAGTATACGTTTCCTCTCCTTTTTTTAATAACTTAGCAAGAAAACCAGTGTTAATATTGTATTAGTCCCAGTTTTAACACAACTCAGTTACGTGTGTATACACTAGACTACTAGTTCAGCCTCGCTACATGTTTCGGCAAATTATTTCGCAACAATAAGGACAGGAAATACACGAAATGGCAAATCGTAATGCACTCTTGCCATTTCATATTATCACAACGACGGATCCTTGAATAATTGACAGTTTTATCGTCGTTAAACATTTAAACAACGCGCACTTTTTACCCAGTAACGTTTGACTTACAGTCACCTAAACGTTGGATCACTAATGTTGGAGATGTTTCTAACGAGTACCGCGAATTTCTTGTTTTCCTTTGCGTTATCCAACACAACACGACAGAAAGATAATTAGTTCTAAATAACTGGCACGTAAAAATTAACTGCCTTCCTTGTATTCCCCCATTTGTACCTCTTTTAAGCCCGTACAGATGAATCACATTTCAAAGTTCACTTCCTACAGCACACTAAACACAACAGCTTCATGCCTTTTTAAAGAACAAGATTGTTGTTTAGTTGAGAATCACACAAAACAAAACAAATACCCTCTGAAAGCAAAATGTAGATGGCACGTACAGTAACGTAAAGTAACGGCACTGGTTTTTCCATAAGAGACCAGTTGGGAGACCAAGGTCTAGATGGGATAATATCAAGATGAATCTTCAGGAAGTAGGATGTGGGGGTATGGACTGGATCCAGCTGGCTCAGGATAGGGACACGTGGCAGGCACCTGTGAATGCGGCAATGAACCTTCGGGTTCCATAATATGCGGGGAATTTCTTGACTAGCTGAAAGCCAGTTAACTTCTCTAGAGGGGCTCTGCTCCATGGAGTAAGTAAGTAAGCAAGTAAGTACGTAAGTAACTAAGTAAGTAAATATGTAAGTAAGCAGGTAAGTAAGTAACTGGTGTTTCTTGACTATCTGAAAGCCAGTTAGCTTCTCAAGAGGGACTCTGCTCCATGGAGTAAGTAAGTAAGCAAGTAAGTACGTAAGTAAGTAAGTAAGTAAGTAACTAAGTAAGTAAGTATGTAAGTAAGCAGGTAAGTAAGTAACTGGTGTTTCTTGAGTAGTTGAAAGCCAGTTAGCTTCTCTAGAAGGACTCTGCTCCATGGAGTAAGTAAGTAAGTAAGTAAGTAAGTACGTAAGTAACTAAGTAAGTTAAGTATGTAAGTAAGCAGGTAAGTAAGTAACTGGTGTTTCTTGACTAGCTGAAAGCCAGTTAGCTTCTCAAGAGGGACTCTGCTCCATGGAGTAAGCAAGTAAGTACGTAAGTAAGTAAGTAAGTATGTAAGTAAGTAAGCAGGTACGTAAGTAACTGGTGTTTCTTGAGTAGTTGAAAGCCAGTTAGCTTCTCAAGAGGGACTCTGCTCCATGGAGCAAGTAAGTACGTAAGTAAGTAACTAAGTAAGTAAGTAAGTAACTGGTGTTTCCATCCGACCAGTAGAAACACCATGTCATCGGCAGCAACGACTTCTACCTCGCACACAAACAGTCAAAATACGTGTATTTACGCAAACAGGACACAATTCTAATTCAGTTTACATCCAGTTAATATGGCTGACATACTGCCGCTTTCCAACAACGAATTCCATTCACAGACTAATCTCAACTGCAATAAAAGCTATTTTTATTTTCATCCCATGAGTACCAGGAATGTAAAAAATCTGTTTCTTATAAAAGCAAATGCATTTTTCATAGGGCGACGGAAATGCTAGCGTATAAGAGATGGCCTTGGCTCGCAGATCATTACGTGACGTTCTACTGAATTCACGTGCTATTTACGGTAGAAGTGTTTGCGTAGGGGTAAGGCGATGTGACGTGTTAGGAGAGAAACTGATTTTAGTACATCACAAGGTACATACAGTGTGCATGCGGGGGACGAAACGATGGCTTCTTAAGTTCTTATGGATGCTGCATAAATAGCCTAGGATATACAGGTTGATTTAAAAGTCGGTTAACTGAAGACACTCCCTCGTATTAAGGGCAGTGTCCAAAATTACACCTAACGGTGACACGAATCAACTGCGCGCGTTTTTCCTAATTCAGCTACTCCAGTTGAATTTAGGTAGCAGCCGCAGTGACATTGAGTTATTATAATAAAAGCCAACCAGATGCACCATTTTCCAACTTTATTTTGGTAAAGAACTACATCCTGACCTCGCTAGCAAACAGTAAACATAACTAATATGACAGATACCTATTGCTGGGAATACAGTGTTGAGACTCCTGATGCTGGACAGTAAGTCTGTCCGAAACATGTAGAGTTCATTACCAAAATAAAGTTGAGAAATAGTGCATCTCGTTGGCTTTTATTATAAGAATATATCACGATGGGCGGTCCTCTGAATACCAAATCAGTGACAAAAAAATAATTTTGGTTTTGTTGTGGCGCTACAGCCCAAATCTGGGTTACACTGCCTCTTTTTGAGGGTCCTAGATCACACGCAATTAGACACACACACACACACACACACCCGGTAAATCCGCGGTGCCAGGTGCCCCAGACGTCTCAATTTTCAGTAGCGCCTAATATTTTTGGGTCATAGGTATGGAACTTGCTCCATGTCACCGTTTAGGCGTCTAGAAATCACACTTTTTCGAAAATTTGTTGACCCTTGTCCTACAACATCGTCAAACCCCCTTAGCATTGGATCTTCTTATTCCTTTCGCTGTAACCCGGCCAGTTCTCGAATCCCATTCAGCGATCTAAAGCGTTATGAGGCGTTCTGCCAACGAATGAACCGGCGGCAGCGCGAACACACCTGAACACCTAATACATGGATCTGGGGCGTATTATCCATAGGTCTTTCGTCGCTGCACCACGCCAACAAAAATTTACGGAGTTCATGGAGGTAATCTCCACACATTCATAAACTCCGCACTGTATTTAATTGATTATTCTGCCTCCCTTCCCCCTCCAGTGGTACTACCAATCGAAAACAACTGGAAATTAACTAGTACCATCCATCCCGTACAGAAGTGCGGGTGGCGACAGCCCAAACATATTTTGGTTTTACCATTACGCCTCGTAAGGACTACCTCCTTAACCAACATGACAGAAAAATTTATTCCCTGATGATGATCCGGAAGGATTGAAACATGTAGAGTGCTATATTAAAAAATTTTAATGGATTAGACGTACGTATTTTAACGTGTGTTTCATCAAGTAAATAAATAGTGCAATAAGATGGTATTTGAAAAACATTCTTTATTACATCTTACGAGATCGGAGCTTATCATAGCGGTGATAATAAAGCTGCCGTGTCGATTAGTAAACAGTCACCAGCATTTCCGCTTCTCCAGTTACTGTGGTTTAAAAACAGTGGTACTACCCTCCTCCGAAACGTTCGTGACTATTTACCAGCCGAAACGACTGCATCATATCCTCTTAAAAGATGTCTCAAAGTAAAGGCAGGGGAGACGAGGCATATGTGAAAATTCTGAACGAATTTACGTATTTCATTGCCACATTCGACGGTAATCAATATATGGAAAGACAGAGCCACTTCACACGAGTTAAGGTGAGATTTCAATTCACGTTACTTTTGTATAATATGCCACATTATCCGCCCTTTGTCAATAAACTATTAAGTTCCCAACAATGCTGGTCACTTCTCAGAAACTCTTTTACAAAAGAAGATCACAGAACTTCAACCGCAGACGGTTCAAGCCAGGAAATTCAAAAGCAGATGAAACAAATTCAGAGTAAGCGTAACGCCCATTATCTTCAGACATTCAGCTGTCTTAAGAGTTTCAGTTTGCTCAGGGAACGATACGACAATGATGTATAACTCACTGCTCGTTTTTATGACTACAGTATGCACTTCAGTGCGATAGCATCACAAGATGGGCCTATGAGGCAGTATTCCACTTTGCCAGCAGCATTCCATTGTAGCAGTCACATTGCTGAGTGAACTACGGCTCTAATTCCACAAGTCACGCTGACCTCTCTGTATAGGTCGAAGCAATTACGGTAAAAAATGCGTTATAATTTCGTACCAAGACCTGTTACCCTTGCATAAATTCTACATGGAAAATACAATGCACGATGTTTCGGCAGAAATCCGATATGTATATGGTGCTTCTTAATTCATAGTTGCTGGAAGAACACCGGTATGAATACCTTGCAACTTTTCATGTCATGTCATGTCATGTCATTGAATGACGTTTCAGTAAGAAAAAAGAAGCATTGTTAAAAGAAACAAAACACAGGTGTGGCAATTTGAACGGTACAGACGATGTAGTCAGCAGTATAACAGGTTCTCTTTCTCACCACCAGGTGATGCAGGAAACGCAGGCAGATAACTAGCGATAGGTGAAACAGAAGTAACAAAAAACAGCTGACATTCCCCTAACACGTGTCATCAAGTTGTCTCCCGTAATTTCCGGTCTGGGGGATCAGTAAGATGATAACTGCGCTAGGATATATATAAGAAAATATTAATGATAGGATAGTAAAATAAATAACCCTAGGATTTCGTTTTTGACAAAGTTTGATTTCTCTATTGTAGAGTTGCTTATTTATAATGTTAGAGTAACGTGAAACCGATCATTCCATTACACTAGACGAGAATGATGACATTACTGGATCCAACAGCAAATTAATCTAATTCAAAATAAGACAAAGCAAGAATCTATAACAGCAACAGCAACAGCAACAACAACAACAACCACAACAACTAACGTCCTTCAAACACATACAGGAGTAACTGCACAGGACGCCAACCACGACCAACAGCGTCTTAATAGCGGAGACAACCTTAGCAAAAACAGGGGACCAATGTACAAATAACGCTCTTCGCAATTTTGCGAACGTTCCTAAAAATGGATTCCAATTTGACTATATTGTGTGATAAACAAGTAAACAAGGTAGCCACACAAAAACGAAATCCCACTGACAGATATTTTATTACTTTTATGACCGATGTATTATTAACATATTGTATAGGGAAATACATGCGATGCTACCGCAATACACGTACTTTGCAACACGATATTCGTCAGATGATTGCAGGCAATACCTAAACATGAAGAGAATTTGTGGTATGAATTACCAGCCACATATTAGTTGCATCTGACAGAAACATTTACTAACATTTTAGATATGCAATACGACGCAGAAGGATCGGGATGGCTCAGTCGGTATACAGACTAAACTATGGGCCGGATGATCAGGGGTTAGAATCCCGGCAGGTGAAAGAGATTTATCTCTTCTCCTGTACATCCAGACCGACTGTAGGTTCCACCCAGACTCCTACTGAATGGGGACCGAAGTTCTTTCCCGGTGGTAAAGCGACTGGACAGTGAAACTGGCCGCCCACCTCCATCTGGTGCCAAGTCTAAAGTGTAGCTGTAACACTGCTTCCCCTACAAGCGTGGGTAGAGGAAACGTCGGAACTTTTGTTGCATGACGCTAAAATACACAACATCAGGACGTTCGTGCACAATCGCCCTACACGTGTCGGCAATTCGCGACTCAAGAAATGAGGAAGGAGCTCGTCCAATTCCTCTGATCCCATACATCAAACAGACAACAGATGAATGGTGCTTTATGGGCTAGGCATTTGTTTATTATACCAGCAAACAAAACTGCAACAAACTAAGGCTATTTGACAGTACAACAAAATGTCATTGTGAAAGATGCGATAACCGTGATTCAGTTGGGCTCAGATGACAATCAGAAAATCCAATTATTCAGCCACTAAAATTTTATATGATTTTCTATACTGTCCACCGTACATTTCCATGCAAATCAGCACGAAGCATGGTTGCACTAAAGACTTCATTGTACAAGCAGAACGATTTCAAAGGTGTCAGTCACTGTACCTTCCCAGTTCGTGCGATTTAAAAATGGTAATTATTTTCCAGCCATTTTTTTTTATGTTTTGCTGACCGTGCATCTCAGCTTAATCTTAGTAATTAACCAACTTAATGCATAAATGATTGTTTTATAATAAACTTATTATAAAACAAGAATTTGTGCATTTAGTTGGTTAATTACTAAGATTATTTTCCAGGCAATTCGGGCATTTTCTCAGTTGGCTTCAGCAGAATTAGTTTCTTATACTTTTCACTAGATCCTGATCACTGATATGAAAAATGTGACTTACTTGTATGTTATAGCAGCCTCCGTGTGCCTTTCGGAGGCTTCGCCGAGTTGCAAGAAGAACATTCGACAACTCTTCTCCGAGCACAACGCAAAACAATGTAATTTTTAATTTTAATGGTGTATGTGGAAGAAGGGTTAAAAGAATTTGGTTTCGCTGGCTGATAGAACGACCAAGAACAAGTCCAAAAACACGCTGATATGTGCGTAACTTGGAAAAGTATTGCTTCACAAGACTGCGGCAGAAACAATACGGGATACCACGCACGCGATGAACATATCAGTAATGTAATCATCATTTCGTACCGCGGTGGCTAAATAACAATGTCACTAAAAACACTTGCTTTTATTATTTCAAAATACATCGGAAAACAACTTTTTGCGAGGGTGACAAACACGACTTTACCATAATGGTGACTAGTTGGAACCCAGTACTTCGAACTGCTGTTGGCTCAATAGAAATAAGCAAATAATTCATAAAATTATGTAAATCTTCGTAATTCTTCGCAAATATCCACACCCGGCCTGTGCATAGACGTTAAGCATACAGAGAAGTGGACGAACGAAACCGTAAATTTGTCGATGAAAGTGTCTGTGGACAGAAGACTGTAGAGCTTTCTAATCAAATCTTCCCGGCTTGACAGCCGCGTCAGGTGGTTTAAGCAAATCAGCGTTCCAGAGGCCGATTCCATCTCCATCGCTAGAGGTCTGATATGGCACAAGATCTACCCTTCCAAATTTATATACCCACATAAGGTCGTCGCAGAATATTTAATGATAAACATAGGACAAGGTGTAATGAACAATATGGGAACTATTTTTTTATGTTTTGCTGACCGTGCATCTCAGTATATATTAGCAACTGACCAACTTAATGCAAAAATTCTTGTTTCTTAATAAGTTTATTATATTCCTCTGGTCGCTGGTTCGATCCCAACTGGTGTCAGTGGATTTTTCATTGACATAAAATCCTTCCAATCGCACTATGGCCCTGGGGTCGACTCAGCCTCTAACAGAAATGAGTACCAGGAGTATTTCCTGGGGGTAAAGGCGGCCGGTACGTAAGGCTGACAAACTACCACCATCCTGTGTCCCGTTGTCACGAAATCTGGGAACCTTAACTTCCTGGAACCCTCTGGGCTCCTCCGGGTCTGTAATGAGACTGCTTTACTTTTTTTATTATATTCCTCTACATGTTTCGAGCACTGCTGTGCTCATCATCAGGTCAAATTGTATTATACAGTATCTGGTATCGGTACACTCTGTAGGTGGCCGTCCGGTGAGCAACCTGCGCACCGGACGGCCACCTACAGAGCGTGATGATACCAGATGCTGTATAATACAATTTGACCTCCTGATGATGAGCACAACAGTGCTCGAAACATGTACAGGAATATAATAAACTTATTAAAAAACAAGACTGTGCATTAAGTTGGTTAGTTGCTAAGATTATACTGAGAACTATTTTTTTTTTATTTTAATACGAGTACCATTCGTCTTTTATTATTTTGTACTATGACCAACAAATACACAAATATTTCACAAGCTGTAACACTCCCAAATGCAGCTATTTATTCACTGCAAAGTCACATTGAATTGTGATGTACGGAACCATGAGTTAAAAAAACTCCTACATGTTTCAACACTACTGTGTCTTCCTCAGGGAGCTTGTAATAAATACCTTGCAAAGTCACACAAGTATTACAAATGCAGCTGTTGGTAATACAATTTATAATTAAGACGTTTCACATAGGTTTTATGCAAGTTCTCATATTAAAGTCCATGAAATCTCAATGTTATGAAATCTTTAAAGCATTAAAATTGCACTATTTACAATAAAATGGACTAAAATCATTATGTTGCTACAATTTTCATGAAGTCAGTCGGTGTGGTGGCCGTATATACAATCTGTATGTAGATGCTACTGTCGTGTTGGCCCTGTACGTACCGGACATCACATGATTCTTTGGTTGAAAGGTAAGAGGTAAAGTTGTCCTTTCCAAAACATGAATGCACATACGGAAAATAGAGGCATAATTACACACATTCTTAATCTCGAAGCTGGTTGGAGGTAAGTGGTAAAATCCAGGCCCGGTCGCTTTACCCCCATCAAAAAGAATTCCGGTACCCAGTAAACAGGAGGTTGAGTATACCACAAAGCCGGTCTGGTATGATTTGGAGAAGAGAAAAAATCTTGTCCGAACCGGGAAGCAAACCTCGGATCATCCAGTTTCAAAACTGAAAATCGCTAGAAGGATACGACAAGGGCATTGGCTGTCTTCACTGTCATTTACATTGTCAATTAACGGAGTAATATATGACTGCAAGAAGAAGTGCTTTAGAAGTACTTACGTTTTACAAAGTGCTGTAGCACGAACACAGTGCTGTTTAAACTGCGTCTGAGAAACAACAGCAGACAGCATTGTACAGTGCTGTACACAAAGCCAGTATAAGATGTGAGACGACTATATCCATTGCACAGACAGACACACTGAAGGGAAGAATTACTGCGTTCAGAAGTTGTAGGAAGTAATCATACTCATACAACTGAAGAGGTTAAAACATTTAATTACACATCTGCAAAGCGGAATACCTATCAATGGAAATACGTTCTCTAAAACAAATTATCATACAACTGAAAGTTAACATATATTTAAAAAAGAAAATGCATAAGTGAAAAACTAATTTGGAAAATAAAGTGTAATTTAACAGTTCAGTACATTTTAATGTCTTGAAAAGAAAACCACTATCACCAGACCTAGAAAATAAATACATAACCAACAGGGCGACGTATTTGAATATGAAAATCCCGAGGTTCTGCTATGTGACGCTGCGTCGCTGGGCTAGACGTTTAGAAGGAACGTGGTACCCTCATCTTCCAGGACTAAAGGGTCTCAAGTTCTTCTTCGAACCCTCAACCGTTAAAGACTTGAATACGAAGGAAAAAGTTCCTTCCAAACGTCTGAAAACACGAAGCCAATGACCTGACGTCATATCCCAGAGGACCTGAATCCTCAACAACAGCACTTCGGAAACCTCAGATCCTCGTACGTTTAAATGTCTTGGAAACACAAACTATTAGTGGAGATTCTTGTAATAAAAGCAACTAGATGCACTAATTTCTCAAATTTAATTTTAGAATAAAACTCTACATGTTTTGGAAAGTTCCTCTGTCCATCATCAGGAGTTTTTCACTGTACACACAGCAATGGTATATGTCATACAGGTTTTTCTGTGTGTACAGTGAAAAACTCCTGACGAAGGACAGAGGAACTGACCGAAACATGTAGAGTTTTATTCCAAAAATAAATTTGAGAAATCAGTGCATCTAGTTGGTTTTATTACAAGAGTATAACACGATGCACGGTCATCGGAACGTCAAATTCATATTAGTGGAGAGTCGAAGTGGAAAATGAAGCAATTAATTTGAATAAAACAAATGGGATTATCAGAAGATATTATGCAGAAAATCATATAAAAGAATATTCAATTAAAAATAAACAAAAAATAGCACCTGAATCGGAAAGCTAGACGCTGACGGAGGACGACACATGAAAGCTGCGAGCTCAATGACTGAATTTCCTCGGAACATCAGCGGGTGCCTCAAGAAAGATCGTTTACATAATGAAGTAATTAGAAAGCAATTACGAGTAACCAGTGTTGTATAAGATATTCAGAAATACAGACTTAAATACAGAAATCACTTCGCAAAGAAGGAAGACAAGCAACTTCCCAAGACGGAGTTGAATTATAAGCCCAGAATTTAAAATGAAACACGAAGACACACACACACACACACAAAAAAGATGGTCCGGCCGGTGAAGATTTTCAGAATGTGCCCAAATGGCCTTATCCTTGTACAAATAAGAAATAAGTTTTAATAAGTCAAAACACAACTAGTACTGTAGGTATTTTATTTCACTTAAGGTGACGAGATGTTTCGGCCTTTATTTTTGGGCCATCATCAGGTCACAAACGTACATTGAGGAAGCTATACAATGCAAGTCTCGTCGAATTTTAGATCTATATAACTTATTTTATGATTTACATTGTATAGCTACCTCAATTTATGTTTGTGACCTGATGATGGCCCAAAAATAAGGGCCGAAACGTGTCGACACCTTAAGTGAAATAAAATACCTACAATACTAGTTGTGTTGTGACTTATTAAAACTTTTTCCTTATTTGTACAAAACCACACACAACGGAGATGACTCACCTAAAGGCCTTATCCTTGACAAAGCGGAAGAAAAAGAAAAACGAACGGAATTATAGGTTCGTACCTCACAGACAGTACAGTGCTTCAATTAAAGGACCAATCTGTGAATGTTTTATGGAGAAATAGACGTTGTTTAATATTATAACAGCCACACGGAACATATATACGTATTGTGTGAAATTCAGAGTTTTAGCGTGCAACTGGGTCGTACATGCGACATCCACTAGACTTTAACTGTGTAACATGCATATATATTGGTGTAACTTATTATGCAATGTCAGCTGCAGTATGAGAACATGAATGACGAAATAAGAACTGGTGTAAAGGGAAGCTGTTGCAACATAATTTAAAGTGACGTCATCACGTTTTCCTGGTAGTATAGGACAGAGAACAGAAAGTAACTGAAGAATAATATCCAACTAGATGCCACTTATTACTTTATTATGCTTATGTTAGGCTCAACATGTTTCGGACACCATTATGCCCATCATCTGGAGCTCACGACGATAGCGTTGGTTACCACATAGGCCGTCTGGTTCTCGAATTGCTGCTGGTTGGAAGTTAAGTGCACTTAACTTCCAACCAGCAGCAACTCGAGAACCAGACGGCCTATGGGTAACCAACGGTATCGTCGTGAGCTCCATATGATGGGCATAATGGTGTCCGAAACATGTTGAGCCTAACATAAGCATAATAAAGTAATAAGTGGCATCCAGTTGGATTTTATTCTTCAGTTATCAAGATGATGCACGGGTCCAATACACATCAAACAGAAAGTAAATTCCGAATTTCGGTCTTCAGAAGGTGAAGCAAGACAGTCTGGCATCGACGTTATGGAGTGACCGCCTGACTGATCTCCAGCAACAGTTACTAAGAATTGTAAATGGCAATGTTACGTTCATATTTTGCCTGATATATTCCGACAAAAATTAGCAAGCAACGAGTCATATGATAAGCCAGAAAAAACTCAGTCAGTAGGCCTGTAGTGACGACTGGAGGGACAGGGATCGATGGCCGGCAGGGACAGAGAACTTCCTTCTTCTCCTCAGCGTTCACCCGGCTCTGCAGCCAATGTAGCTTTCTATCCAGTGGGCATTGGGTCTTCACTCTACGATAGTAAACGGCCTGGGGGTGACGCTAACCACCCATCTAGATAAAGTGCCAAGGTTAAGAATACGTGGAGCTTTATTTCCACTCCCCCTAGATGTCTTCAAGATTCCGTGTCTAATTAAGCAAAAGGACAGATTTACTTTTAAGCTTGCAACACCAAAAACATCAACTGAATATGAAAATTGTAATTGAGCGCATCTGAAATACGATTAACTGCTAAGCCATAAAACCACAACACTTCGTAATCTAAGTGCAATAAAATATGAAAGAAGTTATGACTAACGTCTAAGTTCAGTTCTGCACGGAAAGTCGCACAGAATGAGAACAAAAGGTAGTAAGCCAGTGTGATTACAATTCAGTGCTGGCTGTGGTAACAGAGGCATCACGTCTACAGGAAAAGAGTACACGTGGGGGCAGCCGAGCACGTGCTGCTCCGCGCAACAGAATGAGAGGCTTCATTGGATCACATCCTCAGCAAGTTCAATACACACGATCTATTTTAATACCATCCTCCACTCTACCCCTAGGTCTTCAAAGTGCCTTGATGTTTTGTATTCATTGAGAATATATGCCCTTCTCAATTTAATCACCCTAACAATATTTGGCGAGAAATAAAGAGGTGAAGCTTTTCATTACAGTGCCGGTATTTCCTACATCGTCGTGCTACTTCATATTTCCCTATATTTCCCTCGTCCAAATATT
>Ga0136643_10002157_pt1 | contig 25195 bp, 18 predicted proteins | sample TergutLab28metaG_FD_96883 | JGI IMG/M metagenome (GOLD analysis project Ga0136643, IMG submission 96883) | Labiotermes labralis P1 segment gut microbial communities from Petit-Saut dam, French Guiana - Lab288 P1 (version 3) (version 3) | ecosystem: Host-associated > Arthropoda: Insects >... | reverse complement strand
TTTCTTTCTCATTCTTATGCTGTATATCAAAACTCTCTTCTATACCTAAATACTTATATGCTTTTCTCGAGTCCAGTTCTTTAATGTCATTGTCAAATGTGCTTCCTACATGCATTTTGCTTTAAACACTACCTCTTTTTAAACATATTCTTGCACATTTTTTTAAACCAAAATTCATATTCATATATTTACTAATTGTTTGCACAATTTTCATTTCGTTCTTCAACTCATTTTCATTTCTACCTAGCAGTTTCAGGTCATCCATATACTAGAGGTGACTTATTTTCCTCTCAGTTCCATGTACTTGATACCCACAATCAGCTTTGTTTATTATTATTATTATGTAATTGTTCATGCTTGCAGGCCACTCTAGCCAGCAGACTAGGTATCAGACCTATGAGCGAAAAGTGAACCAGACAGCCTGCAGCAGTGTCTACAGTGTTACGCCATAGTTGCGTACTGCTCTTCTTATTTTGTTGCAATGAGTAAAGCTCTTAATCCCTGTGAAATCCTCATGGATATGTGAACCTGAGATTGCTCTATCGAACCGGTACAACAGTAATAAAATGCCATAACAACAACCTGTCCTCCTTACCCCGTGCTGCCACAGAAACACAGACCACATGTCAACGACAAGTGACCAAATTCGATATGGTACATGGATACTTTTTTAATTTTGAATGGTACTTTCGAATGGAAACTGCTCGCGTTGGTTCCACCACGTGTCTGTCTGACTGCATGTAACAAATCGAGAACCCCTGAGTAGACAAAGTACAGTCAGAATGTCATAATAATTATGATGCACGGTCGTTCCTTTTCGTTTAATTTGATATAAAACTGACGACAAAGGAAAATGGTACTGGGTACGTTTTCTTCAATTTTGTGTGCTGTTGTTGTGTACAACTCTTGTGTTCCGCGTTGTTTTCTAACAGATTAACGTTTAGCGAACTGTGCTCCAAAACCATCCAGAGACTCTTCTAGGTCTTAAAGAAAAATGCCCACTATTTGTGTCCATTTTTACCGAACTGTGTACAGTTTAGTAGAATAGTAGTCAAACTACAGTTTAAAGAAACATTTAATGAAAATACTTTAAACGGCGCTGGAGCTGTAACATACAGATAGGAGGACATGCAGTAAAAAAACTGTAATTTATTTTGCACCAAGATACTCCAGTGTAAACAAAGGGCGAGGGTTAGGATGGGTATTTATCTCACACCATGACACATTAGTGCAACCAAAGGGCAATGGCATACGATCAGTCTTTATCCCACACTATGATACAGTAATGCAACTTAAGGACGAGAGTATCCTATGTGGTCAGTATTTCTATTAAACCATAACGCATAGTAGCGTAACAAAGGACAAAAATACAGCATCCGTATTTATCTTATACCGTGATATAGCAGCGCAACCAAAGGACGACATTTTTCAGAAGACGTTTTCCTACAAGTTTAGACGGTTAAACTAACACCAACGAATGCATAGTTATAGGTATTGTATATATTTTGTTATACACTGAGGGTTTTATTTATCGTATTATGGATTTTGAGTGAGAAGTATTATCACAATTACGATTGCTCTGGGTTAATCTGTGCTAGGGTTTGATAACATAGTGAATGTATTTTGTAAAAAATAAGCCTAGATTGCAATGTGTGTGTGTATGTGTATATATATATATATATATATATACTGGTATAATATGAACAAATGGAATTTAAAATTAAAGCTAAGATAAAGTAGTTTCATAAAAGTGTATCCAAACATGTACAGTATGGTCTATTCTCGCCACTGTCGTGTTGTTTTATGCCTTGTTATATGGTCCTTGTACACAGTTCAGCTAACCTGTAATCCCATCATAGCCACCTCACCCCCTGCGAGTGGTATGGTCTATTAGGGCAAGCGCGCACGGGCGGTTTTGGTCACCTTGAATATAACATACTAACATAAATGAGTCTGAGCGCACGAGAGATCAGTTTACGGCGGCGGTTTTAAAAACACAACCTGCTCCATTTTGTTGACAGAGCGGTGGCCGCCTTGGCAAATGAAACAAGTGGCTGTGCGCGAACGGGCGGCCAAACAACCGCTCAGAGTTGGCAATGGTATGCAGTCAAACACAACTATATCACTTGAGGTGTAGTTAATGGCTATACTGGACAACTACATTTTTCAGCCTATACTGGCCATCTTCAGGTTGTCTTAAGAGAACTTAATTTAAGGTCCTACTGTATACATTGAGCGCGCACGTGGTGCAGAGATCTCTACATACGGGCCTTATTGTTTAAAGTAATTCTATATGTGGAGGTGTGCTCTGAATAGAGGCACGGTGCTGCTAGTAGCTGGTGTCAAGTTTTAAAGGTTATAGAGTTGTATGGAGGCCTGTTCTCCGTCCTTCCTCTTAATTGGGTTGCGTTACTGGGAGGCCCGAATGGCCTTCGATGCGTGGTCCCTTGCCTATGGGAATAGAGATGTGTGTCAGTAGAGTGGTGAATCCAGTCTAGTTACACATTGGAAAATTTGCTGTATTGGGGAATATGAATAGCTTAGTACTTACGCTCCGGGTGTTAGTGTGTTCCCATTTTGTTCCGGTTTTACCCCTGGGTGGGTGTATTTCCATGTGGGTGGTGGCACACACTGTTGTTGTTGCCGTGTACTGTTTCTCACTGTGTGTAGCTAATTCCTTCACTGTGTTGCAGGTGTTCACTGTAAGGCGCTTGTTACACTATTAATTTAATCTTTTGTTCGCACTGTCACTTCTGTTCAATAAGCGTACTGTGGTATTTACACTATATGCGTGCTGGCTTTATTCTTTTCTGTGGTGTCTTCACAGATGTATATTGCTACTGTTTTGTGTCAGTTCTGCCTTGTTGGAAAGGTTTCGGTGGTCCTGAGTTGGTGTGGGTCATTGTTTGTCTCTCGGCTGATAGGGTTTTGGATGGGGCTGGGTGGTTGGGCTTTTTTATGGCTAGTGGAGTTTTAGTAAGGCATCGAAGATTTTGTTGGGGGTTATGTTAAATTCACCATTTAGGTGGTTGTTATTGGAGAATTCTTTGTAAATAAAGTATCTTTCTATGGTGTTGAGGTGGGCTCCCTTACCTTGGTATTGCGAGATCTGTATTGTTTCATGAATGGGGCCAGACGGGTGTGAATGTTCTAGAGCATGTTTAGCGTAGTTTGAGGTGTTTCTGTTGGACCTAAATGCATTTTTGTGTTCTTTAAACCTTTGTGTGAAGCTTCGTCCCGTCTGCCCTACATACGCCTTGTTGCAATCCGGGCATGTTAGTTTGTATGCACCGGATCTGCGGTATTTGTCCAGGGTTTGGGGTTTTGGCATGAGTAGTTTCTGGAGAATGTTGTTTGTGCGCAGTGTAATTCTTCTGTCTGCCTTCTTGAAAAGGTTTGTAATAAAAGTGGTCTGTCTGCCGATGTATGTGAAGGGGGCCCATTTTTGTGTAGTCTTGCCTGGTTTTTGACTGGGAGTCATGGTGGGCTGCCTTGGGGTGGGGGCTGTGTGTGTGTGTGGATCGGGAAACGATCGTTCAGCATGATGTCGTGGATGGTGTCCAGTTCTTTGTATTCCTAGAACCGCTCAGGGGTATTTTCAGTTCTGTGTTCTACACCGTCTATCGGGTCTAGCCTACCGCCTTCATCATGGTCTCACAATGACTGAAAAGAGTGAAAAGGATTATTGTGAGGCGGAGAAACTGATTATTGAAGTGGGGAAAACACCAGCACATAAGTTGTCATATAATTTATGAAACTGGCCTGTAAGCAGGCTTCGCCTGATTAACCTTTTGGCGCCGGAATTATTTTTTTAATTTTAGCACACACTGTATATAAAATTTGAATAATACAGGGACCAAATACGTTAGAATTATGAAACAAACTGCATTTTGAAGAGAAAAAGACGGAGAGTGTATATTACGTTTAAAATATTCAGTACCTATATTTTTTTAATAAATATATAAAATGGTACTTTAGAGGTTAGCGGTGCCGTACGACCACTATAGTTGACATTAGGCGTCAAAAGGTTAAACGTTGAACCACATATTCCTTCTTCGCTTTTGTCGAAAATGAAACAGAAACGCACAAATTACAGCCTTCTACTCAAAAACAATTGCCATCTGCATATAATGTTTGTCAAGGACTAACATTCGCTAGCAACTCCCCCCACCCCCCACTCGTGCAATCAATAAAGATTCGCTATTATTTAGCCGCCGCGGCCGAATTACCGCGCGCTCGGAAAAGTGCCCTTGCGTGTCGGCACTCGCCAACAGAGTCGAGTCGAGTTAGAGTCACGAAGGCGCGGCAAAGACTACCTGGCTAACTTAATAATGGCTGCGTGCAGGAATACGTACACACCAGCAGAGTTGACTCGAGCCATGAAACTTGCCGAAACAAAATTTGATTCCATGTGTTTCACATTTGTTAGTCGCGTTCCAGTGACTGGCCGTGACGGTTTTCATTGTGTTGACGAATGCGTTTAGAAAAACTAATTCTTCTACTCAATAAGGACCACCAGGTCAATGAAAAATGAAACAGATTACATAGCCAGCGTGTGGACAAAAATTATACAGTAGATGGACACAAGTACGTTGAGCACTTTGGTGCTTTCTTGCTTATTTTGCCGTATATTTTGGTTGCAGAACTTTCCCAATGGCTTTGCCAGACTCCAGTACAGTGTATTTTATTGGAAAAGAATAGCCAAAGACGCAAATGATTCCCCAGTGACAAGATATACGAAACAACTTTTTTCAGACTCCCAGAAAGGCAAGGAAACGTGACACAATTTAAGAAGCAGTTACATGAGAGAAGGAAGACAATCGAAAACAAAATCAGGAAGTGGGGCTACGGCCAATGTTATTTCAATCTTTTAATACTATTTGCAGCATAGAACTACGACTGAAAATAATCGTGAGGAATCAGTATCAACTGAAGTTTATTTCCGCCCAACCAGAGCAAGTAGAAATGGACAATACTGAAGGGGACGCGACGCGGGAAACACGGATAGGAGTCATGACCAGTCAAGAAGGGGGGGGGGTGAAAGAACAAGGATCAGCCATTGAGACGTAACAGAAAGAAAAGATCTAGATTTAGTGCTGATGATATAGACAAATAATATTTAGACTCTTTAAAACAGACCGGTAAATGAATGGACAAGGCAAGTGACTCTGACTGAAAGTTTGTGCACAGCTTCCTTCCTGCCATGAAACATGACATTAAAACGAAAAGATTTAAATGGATAGGACATCTCATGGGATTGGATCGTGCAAGGGTAGTTAAAATATTGAGAGTAAACTGGAGGGAAGAAGAATGGCAAGACCTAGATTGAGATGATTGAAAGATGTTGAAAAGGACCTACAGAGATGCAGGTTAGAAGATGGAGACAGCAAGCAGTGGACAGAGAAGAATGGGCGTCTGCAATTACGAAGGCCAAGGTTCTCAGAGAGCTAAAGAGCCAAATAGTTGGTAAGTAATCTTACCACTGCCTTCCACTAGATCAACATCAGCATACATTTTGAAATTTACACAACAACCATACTGGAATCACACAATATAAAAAAATTGATTCCAGATGTAGCACATTTGGAAGGGCTGAATTGTACATAAGATAAACGTCCCCTAAACTTCATAAGATTTTCATCAAAGACTGCAACCTCATATGACACAGAAATTGCCTTGAATCAATCTCTCAGGAACTGAATTACAATTCCCACTTTTCTACCCTTATCATTTGCATCTGCAGTTGTTTTCTCTGAAGTACAGAAACTGCAAAGTGAGTACAAATCAAATAAATGCTATTGTTTTACCAAATATAGGACTTTGTACAATACTTCTCTTTGACCATTTCATTTTTAGACACAATTGCAAAATTTTGAAGAGCGACTATTAGCTTCATCATGTCCGTCTACAAACATACATGCACACACACACACACATATACATACATTCCATGGAAGCATAAGTGTATCATAAGACAGTAGGATGTGGAACAAGTCATAAATACACAAAATAAGCAAACTTACAGTGTAAAATATTACAAACATTTTACAAAAACAGTATTATAAATCATCTTTACACATAAAAAATTAAAGTATACAGTGAAAGGAGTATGTATTTAGGTATTTTCTTAAGGCTGCTTTAAATTTTGCCTTATCATTCTTGAGGATGGTCACACTAGGTGGTAAACTGCTGAGAATTTTTATGCCAGCATAGAATGTACTTTTTCGAAAACAAAATAGGTTGGCATCTGGTCTATGAAGATGATGTTCTTTATTTGGATTAATATTGTGTATAGATTAATTTGTTTGAAAAATTTCCTGATTACTGATAATGAAGCTCATTAATGAAACTATACACTGACATGGAACAAGTAGAATCTCTACCTGTTCTTGGTTGTGCAACAGCCAGAATTCTGACAATTTTCTTTTCTAAAGTGGAAATCTTCCCACTGTTAGAAAAGTTACAACAACAAAATTATTTCATACTTTGGAATAGAATGAAAGCATGCATAATAAATTGATTTGAGTGTGTTAATGTTACCAATACGGACCATCAACCTGGCATAACATGCTCCACTTAACTTAGCAATCATTTGCTCAATATGGTTCTTCCAGTTTATGTGCTCATCAATTTGTAAACCAAGAAATGTTGTATTCAATGTTTCTTCTATATACTTTTCTTTATAACCAGTATGTAATGTAGAATGTGATTCATTGTTATGAATTTTAAAAAATTCATTTTATCTAGATTTACAACTAAATTATTAGCAGCAAACCACTTTATCATAAGAGAGAGAACTAAACTTGACACAACTGAAATCTTTGAAATTTCTACTTGAAATTATAACATTAGTATCATCAGCTAATAACACTGGTTCTGATACAGAATATATTCTTGTGGGAGGATCATATATATATGCTACAAACAATAGAGGCCCTAGAACTGATCGTTGTGGAACTCCATGTTTCAATGTACCCCAGTTAGAGAAAAAAAATTGTAGTTGAATTAGGTGATGTTACTTCATCTTTCTGTCTTCTATTAGTTACATAAGACCTGAACCAATATTCAGACACTCCTTGAATTCCATAGAAATGTAATTTAGCTAATAAAATTTCATGATTCACGCAATGAAAAACCTTTGCCAAATCACAAAAAATTCCTCCAACATACATTTTTTTTTGGGTTAATAGATTTGAATAAACTATCTGATAGTCTAGCAGCGGAATCTTCCGTTGACATTCCTTTCCTAAACCCATACCGTTCAGTGACCAGTATGTTGTTTGTATGCAGGAGTTGGCTGAATCTACTGTGCACAGCTTGCACAGCTTTCTCGAGCACCTTAGAAAAAACCGTTAATAATGGGACAGGCCCATAATTTGTCATACCAGTTTTGTCTCCTTTCTTGTAAAGTGGTTTTACTACTGAAATTTTAAGGTGGTCAGGAAAAATACCTGTATAGAGCGAGTGATTATAAATGTAGCTTAACGGGTGACTATTGAGAGATGCCCAAGTTTTTAATATTTTACTTGTTATTTCACAGTAAACTGATGATTTGTTTGGTGTTAGGGAATGTATTATACTTTTTATCTCGGTGATTAGAATTATTTTTATACTGGGTAAATTTCCAAGAAAGGAATCTGTTAGAATTGGGATAACATCTCCTTTCTCTATGTGTTTGAATGTTTAATTTTTCAGTCATTGTTATAAAGAAATTACTGAAGGCATTGGCCATGTCTGTTGGATCTTTAATTTTTCATCATTCACGACTAAGGTGGGAACCTGTTCCAATAAATGTATTTTTCTTGTCTCTTTCTTTATAATGATCCATGTTGTCTTTATTTTATTAGATTTTGCTGTAAGTCTATTGTAGTGTTGCTTCTTAGTTTCTTTTATAAGTTTTCTTAGGATTTTACAATATCTAATATAATTCACTTTTGCTTTTGGATAATTGCTATTCTTAGTAAAGGCATACAGACTTCTATTGTGTTTGCACGATATTTTTATTTCTTGTGTACACCAGTTGTTCTTGTCTTTTATACTCTCATACTGAACTGGAAAACCAGCTTGGAAAATGCTTAAGAAAGTGCATAGAAATGAGTTACAATATGGTTAGGAACTTTAGCTACATAAAGATTCCCCCCCCTTTTTTTTTCTTCCCCCCCAGTGAGAGTTCATGATTGTTTCACTGTCTATTAATCTGGTTATCTGCTTCAAACTTTAACGCTGTGAACTATCTTCTGTTTAGTACGTACCTTTAAATGTTCCTATGCATGCCTCTATTTTATTATACTGTATTACACTAAATAATTTGTATTGTGTTGAAACTTCAAACATTGTACTGGACCACATGATTGTTCTACACCTTAGTGGGTTTCACCTCTTGGTTCCCAAAAATATGACTATTTCCATATCCATATGGATTCTGTAATCCTGTACGGATCAACGGAAAGTAAATAAATGATATATGATATGTGTGTATATATATATATATATAAAGGACATTTGTTTATTGTTGCATATATAGTTTTAATCATGAGAATTTTGGCATCTGTCTGGATGGAACAATTCTGCTCCCAGTGGATGGATTTTCATGAAATTTGATAGTTGGTAATTTATTTTTTGAAGATCATTCACGAAAATTCAAGTTTCATTAAAATCTGACAAGAACAACAGGTACTTTATGTGAAGATCCTTGTGCATTTTGATAGTATCTCGTTGAATTCTTCTGAGAATGAGAAAGTTAAAGACAAAACTTGTACAGAAAATCAAAACACACATTTTATGTCCAGTAAGTTTTTCTGAAAATTGTAATGTGGAAAAATGCTGTAGTATAGTTTGACAGGCCACACAGGACAATACAATACTGTGCATGCTGACTAAATAAAGCTACAGACACTACTCATAATATTTAATATTCATTGCTTTTCCACAGCAACAGTGTTTACTCAAGCATGCATCAGTGTTACATTATACATACACTGCCTCTCTTGTAGTTTTCTTCACCAGTCATTATAATGCAAAGTGCAAAGTAGACCTTTCTTTCATCCTCTATTATATCACACCAGTTTTCATCATACTTGTCAGCTGAAGTTTCAAAGCTCTGCTAGGCATATTTGTACCTATTGTCACCATTCTCCAAACTTTATCAGTCAAAAGCATGAAAACATGTGTTACAGGGTGATTATCACCTAAACTGTGACAAACTATTGAGCTAATAGAAGCTGCTGGATTTCGATGCACATGGCTGGTTGTCACTGCAATCAGTGGTATAACTCTGTGTGTGTGGGGGGACAAAATGATCATTTTAAACAAAAAGGGATTTTCTGCACTTACTTGACATGTTTGAAATTATTTTTTTGTATGATCTGGCACCTTCTGTTGTCTGATTCCCATATTTACAAAGCTTTTCCTGAAGAGGACCATATTGCATAATTGTACATGTAAATCCAAATATAAGGAAATTCAATAAATAATTGTCTTATAAGTTTGTAATTTCTGTCAGGGGCAGCCATTGTGACTGCCCTCCCTCGGCATCAGAAAACCTAGCTACACCATTGACTGCCATCCCACTCCCAATTCCTTTCATTTTCATATATATATATATATATATATATATTTAGCTGTGAAGGACTTCACATTTATACTTTTAACTCTATGACTTCCAGTTTCTGATAAAACTTCACTCTTTTGCATTTCCTGGAATTTGTCCTCCTAGATTTCTGAACCAAAGAGACTCCCCAGCACTCTTTTCACAAAAATAATGACTATTTCTCCCAAACTCATGTCTTAATGCCCATGTGTAGTGCATTCAAGGTCATTTTAATTGATTAATCGATGTCGATATTTGCCTTACACAGGTAAATCTGACCACGTTTATGAAACAGCAACTGCCACTTATGCCCCAAAACAAGAACTATTAACACATTTTCACCGGGTGGGGGGGGATGGGGGGAGAGATAACACACCTTATTCACATTGTCTAGTTATTTTTAATGGTCTGACCAATGTCTCTGAGATGATGTTACATGCATGGGCTTAAGTTTGGAATTTGAATTGGACACTTCTAAGACACAAATATATTTTGCCGTATAATTGTTGTCTGATGCGTGCATCAGCAGATCTTCTGTAAACATGATGTCTTGTTGACTACGTGCACACAACACCCTCATGGTGGTGCTAGCATAACAAAATTATTTTTACTGTAAAATAGATGCAGCGGGCTTCTCTGCACTGGGTAACTCTCTACAATAACACAGAAGACCACTATTTCAACATCCACACCACAAAAATGACAAATCTTACAAGCCCCAAAAAGTACCCTGGTGCTAGAAGACAAATCATGCATGCAGAGTTACTTATTCACTTGCCATTCTTTGACTTCCATCCTGTCTCGTACAGCACTGCAATTCAAAATCCATCCTTCACTGGCCAAAGATTCAATCTCATTCACTTTATTTTTACCAACTTATGCATTTGTATATCAGTTAATATTAATGCTGATACATTAAAATATTAAAAGATAAACTATAAAATTATTTAAAACTTAAGAATGGAACACAATAATATCCATAGCTACCAGCAATGGTTATCCCAAACGCATTATACATAATTTAAGACAAAATATAGAAAACAGGAAACAGAAAAAAGACACACAAGAGCACCAAACTGAACACAAGAAAAGGACAACATTCACATACTACAGCCCATTAATCAGACGAATAACCAACCTGTTTAAAGATACCAGCATAAACATAGCATTCAAAACAACCAATACCATTCAACAACAACTATCCAGAGAAACTAATAATAGTATAAACCCCAGTGGATATACAAATTGCAATGTAATACATGTAACATGGCATATATTGGTCAGTCCGGTAGATCCATAGCTACAAGATATAAAGAACACATAAGATACATAAGAAACAATAGTCCACAGTCAGCATATGCTATGCATATATTACAAAATAGACATGAATATGGGCCTGCAAAAGAAACCCTACAATTACAAAAAGCATGCACCAAGGGGGCAAGGAAGAGTTGCTGGGAAAACATATACATACAGACTTATCACAACCACAGATTATTAATCAAAGAACAGCAGGTCAACGACATCAACCCCCTCTACAACATAATAAATGAAACAAGAATCATACCACGACTTACATGCGCAGATACAGAAAACCAACACAAGGAATACATGTAATATGATATCCAGCTCCATCACATATGAAATAAGGTAAGATGACACATTAAATGATCCAATAAGCCTAATTATTTGTATATAATGAATGTAATATATGACGAACCTTGGGTAATTTACAAAACCTTATGACGATAACCTATTGGTTATGATTTTGTTTACAGACATGCTTCCAGCATACCTCAACGGTATTATCAGATAACAAGTAACTTTAGTAGGCACACAAAGCTCCCTGATGGTTTTTAAAAAATAACCGAAACATGTCAGGAGTTTTAAATAATTTTATAGTTTATCTTTTAATATTTTCATGTATCAGCATTAATATTAACTGATATACAAGTGCATAAGTTGGTAAAAATAAAGTGAATTGAATCAATATGCACGGTGCTACTGCGAAAGTGATTCAGTCTCATGTTACTGCAAAAGAAGTTTACCCTTCACAAAGCACAAAGCAGGAAATGAAGATTACCATCTTCTGGGATGTGACACTGTGAAGGCCGGTACAAATCTACCAACATTTGGAGGCACTCTAATACAATAAGACTCAAAAGCCATAACCTGCACCACTTACCATATGCATCCAGCTCTTGTGAACTGGGGATGGCTCATAATAAAAGGTTTTCATGAATAAAAAACACTATTGATTATATTTGTTATGATGATAGTACATATGGGGAGGCAGGTGAGACATCTGAAAACAGACAGAGGGGTGTCATGTGACATGCCACAGCTGTGATTCCCATTTTTATGGGTGATTTTCCTTTAATGAGTATGCTTTGTGCATGTTTTATATAACAGTAATTCCTTTCTATTGTGTTTCAGTGTGTTCCTACCTTGTTCAAGACAAATACATGTCCATTCACAATTGAAGGGTATCACATGAGCATGTCACTTCATTAGAAAGGACAATGGGATCAAAAATACAAAGAAATAAGAGTAAAATTTGCCTTGCACTTTAATAAAGCAGCTGCTGCGACTAACTGATGTATACTGGAGGAACAAACATACCTAACTGCTTCTGTTTTAGGTGTAAAATAAAGCTGAAGACTATAGAAGTATGTGAATGCCAGTGCTTATTGGGAGGAACCAGTTCTTCAGTCCTCCAAAAAAATCCACAAAGAAAACTATCTGCAGAATCCTGATTATACAAACCTCCAACTTCTTCAAAGGAATGGGAATTTTGTTTAGCCCAGACATAAACATTTCAAGACTCTGTGCTGATATATGCCATGAATTTGTCCGTGAAAATAATGTTGTGACAGCACACCCTGTCATGGTCACTTAATTCATTCATAAATGTGGACCAATAGTTATGGCAGTCTTCTTTCCTCATTACATGTCACGTGGAGGTGCTGGATGTCACTTATTTCTTCATGGATTTACTTGGGGGGGGGGATGACTGACTTCTCCCAACAAAAGTAACAGTTACATATTTCTGTGGGCTTCCACTGTATTCCATATGTAACATGGAACTTACAAATGTCTCCCTCCCCCCACCCAAAGTTAAATAAACTAGCCTCAGCCTAAGTTCACCTGCTTTTTAAAATGCAAGGCAAATTTTGCTCCCATGTGGTTATACATCTGGTTACTTCCTGTCTTCTTGTGAACCCACATCTTTTGATGCACTTTCATCTGCCATGAGACATTTCATGCCAGAACAAGCTAAAACACAACAAAAAGTCATACTGATGTAGAAGACAGCCATAATATTATATGCACATTGCCAATAATATACACGAAGGGTTTGTAAATTCCTTAAATTTCAATAATTACTAATTATGGTTAAAATAAGCATTAGATTTCAGAAGTCAGGCCAGTGGCACTCCCATCTCACAAGTTGGTGCATCTGGCCAGAACTAACTTTCAGTTGCAGCAGCAGTGCAGTAATACCAAGTCTCTTTGTGTTGCATCCCCAAATGGGTCTACTTTACAAGCCCCTGATGACACAGGGGTCTACAGCAATGGTGGAATCATAAATGCCAGGGAAAAATCAGAGTGATAGGAGAAAAGCCTACCACAGTTACAAATTCCATATTGGCTACCCTGTATCTGAACTTGGACCTCCATGGTGAAAAGCAAGAAACTACCTGCCTCCACTATGGCACGGAATTCTAAGCTATTCGTTCAACATGATACATTATTCAATTTACCCGTAACATTAATGATATACACAGTTTGCATTTCTAGCACACTCAGCCATTTTTTCGTACAGCATGATAGAATATTTTACAAAATATCCTTATTTCTGAAACCAAACTATACATTTACATGGAATACTCAAACACCATACTGTACACAAATGTACAGCATAGATGGCAAACGTTTTAATGCTACAGCCAGATTAATAAATAAATAAAAAAAAATCCAGTTTACTTATGTGCATTCATAACTTTAACTAAGCTTTTAATTAACAGTTCACTAGTAATTTACTTATTCTTCTTCGCCCAGGCCTTCTTCAAAACAAAATTTTGCATACCCAAGCAACTTCTGTGAAGTGCCATGTGTGGTATGCATGCCATATGCAGAAAGTGTACAAGTGTTTCATTACCACCAGTGCTGGGATGAACACAAGCTGTTTTATGCTGTGGAAGGCCTCAGCATTTCAAAACTTGTTCTTTATAAGCCATTAATTTGAATGGGCCTCCTAGATTTCTGGCATTTCACCACTATAAATTGGCAGAAAAATAAACATTCAAAATTCCCAAGCTAAAGTCCAATTACTCAAGGAAAGAAAGGTAATGACATTTGTTACGAAGTTACCAGCATCTCATACTGTTAGTGAAAACAGTCTGCAACTTAAAACAAAACACAAGTTTCTTTTATTCTTTTCTTTTATTCATGATACAAATCACAGAAACTGTAAAAATAGCAACCTATTTCTGAGTACCACATATGGGTTGGAGTGGACGGAAAATGCGACGGGATACCTTACTCAGTGGATGATCTGGTCCAGTAGCCATGTAAGGTATTTCACCCTTATGTTCACTAGCATTACAATACACATAACTGGGCAACATAATGGTTCCTAACATCAAGCAGTTGACAGCACTTAAGACAGATTCTGGAACTGGTGTATTTACGTACAGACGCTTCTGCTGCATGTCAATGCCTCGTACTATGCCTGAAAACAATAGAGCAGATAGTTGCCTGACTGCATAACTTCTAAAGGGCAGGGTTACTATATGATCTACTGTAACATTAAAAACTCCGCAGTTTGCCCACACAGTATGATGCACACAATAAAGAGAGATCTCCCTAAACAGCACCTACTGGCTAGTCTTTCTACTAGAGATAGAGCATTTTCTACAATGCAGGAATGAGTTTCTAATTATTATTTTGAAAAATTTCGTGCCTATAGAAGGTAAGAAGAACAAGACTGACAACACTGCTCACCAAATCCCAAGCAGGGACAGACTGGCTGTTGTCCCACAACAGATGGCAGCTGTGGATCATCAGGCACAAGGATGTTGTTACCAGTATATGAGCACAGACCTACCAGGTTGCCATTAATGGCACTCAATATATAAGAGAATGGTAGTTTGGCATGGCACACACACAGAGTGATCTTGCAGAATTCAGTCCTGAAACAGAGTACGTGTCTTCTTTCAGCTGTTGGTCAAGAAGTTTATCATTGTGTCACCTGAACAACCTGCTTATGGAAGGATGCACCATAAGCAGCAAGTTCATAAATGTCTCAAAAATATTCAAATGATAATAGAAGCATATAAGAATAGGATGGAATGTAGTCATTAAAAATCTCTTCTCAGTCACAAGTGAAAAAAAAAGCAGATAATAATGATGTCTGCTTTGAGTATAAGTTACATTTGATAGCAATTAATTTCCCTTTTGGGAAAAATGACATAGGTTAATGTGTTTCTTTCAAAATAAGAAGTTATAAAAAGAATTTATGACTAAATGCCATAAGCCAATTTCAAATCAGCCAAACTGCAAAGTCAATAAATGTGCAACTTAAGATACCTTATATTGACACTAGCACAAGTACCTTATACTTACAAGGTTCTTGCTCTTTGCACTTCTAATTTATAACACCTAACAATGATTAACAAAAAATTTATAGGTATACTTGAGCCATCCCACACCCTTCTTATCAGCACCATTAACACCAATTATTCCTCCAGTCTACAATCCTCCATTCTCAATAATAATTAATGACTTTGGTTGTGTGCTCTCCTCCCCTCCTACTCTAGCATGCCACCTGCCACTAAATAAGTAAAATAGGAAACTATTCTGTCTTTGAACTGAAGTATATACCAAGCTAACAGATAGCCAGCTCCAGCCTAGCACACCAATAGGTTGATGTAATGAAGTTGATGATATTATCATTGGTTTCTGTAAATCTGTAGAGCCACTGTCTTTTCTGACCTGTTGTATGTAGGCTAGCAGAAACCAATAAATCTGGTTTGTTACGTTTATGTTACCAAGAAGTTTCTGAATCTTGTTATAATACCAAGACAACAAGACTGTATGTCTGATTGCAGATAGCTTGTTTTTATTTCATATTTTTAATCAATTCCTTCACGCCACATTTATATTGGTATTTTTACTGGTACAACAGTCTCGTGGGAGATGGTGTACAGAAGCACTTCTCACAACGCATCCAAGCAAGAAATATATCACTAAATTTCGTAATGTCAAATCAAACATCTCACTGGGCCCATCCCTTTCTGCTTCCACAAAGGCATTATGGGCTCAGTTCACATTTACAATACAGAATTTCACATGATTAGCCAGGCTGTTTCCCTGGCATTGTCAACAAACTAAAGTATATAGGAGATTGAATTTTCTGTAACAAACTGACTACAATAATTCTGCACAACTCTATCAACTTTCATCTTTTCAGGACCTTCATGCAGCTGGTCAGAAAGATGGAAAAAAATATTTGCAAATCCTGGAATGAGGCTCAAAAGTGAATAGTGTTCGATATACAGAATAACATGGAATAACATCAGCCTGTTTTTCCTTATGCAATGACAGTATTCTGTAATTGAAAATGAAAATAACTCACATGTAAGGGACTGTATCTGCCAAGAGGTATTTTGGTGGCTGTACCATTTGACTCAGATATGACAATATCACAGCCTCTCGCAAGCGTGGTGCTCCCATGCCCCTACAACATTCCAGAACAACTACAGTCAAATTTCTGGAACAAGCTAATACTTCCAGTTACCTACACAAGTCCTAAGGTTCTCATGCTGGTTACACTGAGAATTAATCCTTCTGAGATGTAATGCCATTAGTCTGTACAAAGACTCCAATGTCCTGGAAGAACCAGTTGCCTCCATCCTTCCTTCTGAACCCTGAAGATGGATGCAGCTGGTTACTCGTAAACAAACTACACATGATCATATCACAGAAAACAGTAATATGTGTCAGTTACTTCTAAAATGTGGGTGTCACAAACCATTATTAGTTAAAGAACCGAAACTGATGAGACCTGTTGTAGGCAATAATCAGTAACAACAGCCGAACATAGAATATATAATGGACAGAAGAGATATGATTAACACAACAAGAAATTTTGCATGTGACATCAGGTTACTCACTATTTAACAGAAATGGATCAATGATGGAAAAATTGTAAATATTTCACAATTACCAGATGTCACACACCAACACAGCAGCATACATTAAGTGAAATCTTTCTGCAACAAAATTATGTGGGTTACAAAATTATATTTGTTACACTAAAATTTTATAACAATGAGACTATTGCGTAAGTCAGGGAATGTCTGGATTGTCTACATATTTCAAGTTTTCTTTGGGCAGCAGTGGATCTGAGCACTGAACAGAGGAAAATCTAAAATGGAGGAAATTTAACATGGACAATAATGGCTCAGATCAGTGAAACTAAATATTATACAAAAACAAATCATTAAAGATCATTAAATGGAGGTTCAACTGCACTCCACCTTCACGCAAGATAGCAGCATGTGCCTCTGAAATGCTGGTACCCATCTGTCAGACTGCACATGGCCCACACATTACAATTATCATTAAAATTGTCCACAATTTAACAATAGATTTCATTGTGTTGGTCCCTCAGGAACACATTAAAACTGCAAATGTGATGCATAAATACCATGGTGACATTGCTCTCTTGTCTCCTGCCATGGTCTTCATTGTATGCAGCACATAATCCAAAGGATCAGAAGGCAGGTTGCAGAGTCTGCTATGGTATGAACACACATATGTAGGAGACAGCAATTCAGGAAAGTTGAACTCACTGTTCATACTCTGGATCTGAACGACATGTTGTGGCTTCAGCATGCGAATCACAGATGTTGTCAAGTCCACACCAAGCCCTGTTAAAGACCACAACCAGCATTAACACATACAGCAGCACAAAATTCCTTCTAAATGACTGTGCAAGTGGAACCCACAAAAGTACATGTCCAGGATTTTTAACAAAATTGCCAAACCAACACCTCTGGACAAATATGTGCTGAAGAAATTAATGACACTTAAATCAGTTTAGCTTCCTCAATATTATGACATTGCACCTACTAAAATCTACACAGCATAGTTACAAAGTGCAGTCCATAAGCAAGTCACAAACAGAAGTCAATATGAAAGCAAGCCAGAAAATTATCAAATGAAATCATCTATATTTCCACATCTCCCCTGAAACATTAAAACTCCTGTTGCGAGATTAGCTGAAACATTGCTAGATGGAAAGATAAGAGTTTATGACACTACAGGCTCTAACAAGGGGCATTCCACCTGACCTAGAACAGGAAGCCAACCACTTGGAAAAAGGGCAGTCAGCATCCTGGAGGCCAGGTGTCATAATGGTCCAGTGTGGACGGACAGAATTGTGCAAATGCTAAGCACGATCCACGATGCAACAACAGTGAATACAGGAAGAAAAGACAAAAACAAACCTGGAAATAAAGAAACCTTATGCTGTTGTCCAATACCATATATTTGCATGAAGGACACAGATGGGGCAGACCAGTACCTCAGTTATTACTCAATTCTGAGGAAACCTGTCAAATGGCCAAATGTATCTGCTAAACTGTACACTCTTCAAGACATTTTTGTATATAAAACACTAAACACAAACAAAAAAAAAAGAAGTACAAGAACTCCCTGCATGATGTAATAGGGTATCATGTATCAGAAGTCCTGCATTCAACCAAGTCCAGTTCTGATAATTTTAATGGCCAGAGAAGCAACTAACACCAAGAAGGCCTAAGCAGGAAACCCTAGTAAGAATGTCCAGGGATATCAGCAAACACAAACTGGACAAAATTGTTGATGAAGAAGGCAAGAGGAAGTATCCTACATGAGTTAATAAATGCACGCTGCACATAAGAAGTGAAGTGCAACAAGGTACATTTGTAAATTCTGCATTGTTCCACTTCACAAATGGTAATATTTTGAGAAATACCTCTCAATTACAAACTACTAAGACTCTCTATATGCAACATCTTCAGTACTGGGTTCAGGACTATTATCTAAACAGTCAAACCATAAGAATATAATGAGGGGATGAACATTTGAAGTGTGTAAAATGTCTGGGAACTGGATATATTTAATTAAAGGGCCATCTGGTCAGCAGTGCATTTTGAATACCCTTGGCCCAATATCCCTTCACTCACAAAGAACAAACCACAGCATGATGACCTAAGATTCTGCACTCTCACAGTACAGCTGCCACCTCTATCCACTCATGACACACATATGCTACTGACTTTCAGTATGAAACCACAATGGAATGCGCTGCCACCTACTGTTTTAAACTCAAATCTACCTGGCACATAAGTACTGCACTGCATTCATTTGTGACTACCAATTTATCTTCACATGAGAGGTAACTGACAAACAGTTCCGTGCGTGCAAAAATATAGTCTCTTGTGTTAAAGAATGTGTCTATCACTGAAGAAGGTATGATTCAAAATGTGGTTTGATGGTGAAAAATAACATTTAATGCAGAGACTGATAAGGAATAATGTTCTAATAATACGAATGTCAATTCTAATACAGGACTACAAAATAAAACATTTTCTGGCTTACACCTTTAAGAAATTTTGTCCTTTACTTAGCCCAATTTGTTGAATTTTTCCAAAACATCCGAAAAGGGTTTCACTCTAACACACTAACCACCCCATGTACATCATTCTGCATTTATGTTGTCTGCCCCTGGCCACAACACATTAAGCCACATATTCAAATTCACGTATATGACAACAAAGATGTTTTTGAATTCCCATGCTCAGGAGCACACGCTCAACCACCTTTTTGAAAATCACTAGCAAAGCGCCCTTGAAAAAGGTGAGGAACCTCAGCCTTAGGCTAGGGTGAGAATTGTTACACTTCTGAAGTTGACCAGTCACTGACGTTGACATCAAGGTGTTTTAGGACACATTTGAAACAGCAGCAAGCAGCAACAACTTGACATGGAATTATGAGGATTTTTGTCTATAGCTAGGAGATTCTGAAGGAAAATAAGACGCTTTTGTCTCAACAAACTTCAGTGCTTCATTTCTTCAAGGCATCTTGAGGAGCTCATGCAACATCACCTTTACTACTGTACACTGGAAATGATGATCCAGATTATCTGTTTAGAGTTCAAGAGGAAGTTACTCCTCTTTAAACTGTCTTCTGCTTGTCAGATCTCATATTCTTTCTAAACATTCTGTAAGTACAAACACATCTTTTTTCTTGGTCAAAACTGAATGTCTGGAATAATAACATTAGGTTTATGGGAAAATCTGTCACAACTTAAATAGTCTTGACTAACATCCAGAAACCACCTACAACATAACGCTGGAGGATGACTTTATTTAAAAGTTCATACACTGTTGTACCCACCGAAGAAACTACTCTGATCGGACATATCTCAGATGTTGTTTGGTCAGGGCGTGGATCTGACTCCGGTGCTTAGGAGTGAGGGAGTGGTGATGGCTATGCAGTGTAACTTTCACAGACTTCAGTTAATAGTCTTTACTAATAATTAGTAGTTACACACAAGAAAAGGAGACTAATTAGGCATCACTGCTGCCGCCGGACTAGCCAGATATCTCGGGATGTGTTGTTCTGGAGACTGCTTGATCGAGAGTGACTGTGCAACGCGACATAAGGCTTCAAAAAAAAGTACAAATGATTCACCATCAACTGATGGATCCCACGAACGCTAGTCGCCTTAAGTGCTTAACCTTGCACAACAGGCTGCTCTGCGATCGCGGCAGGCATGTGTGGACAGAATTCTTAGAACTATTCTCTTGACCTGTGTGACATAAACTCTAGAGTTACATGAGTAGGAATGAACAAATGGCAATACACATCAATAAAATGATTACGATAAAACAGTAATACAGTGCACGCTGGCATAACTGTGCAACAACACAACACAGTCTGCATAATCAAGGCCAGCCAGCCTGTAACTGTTCTTTACAGAAATAATCACTTTTTACTGTGAGAACCACATGAAAAACAAGGAAACACAGTATGGGAAGGATGCAGAGCTGTAGACCTAGCAACAACTGTGCACTAAGAAGTCTGTAGACTTTACTTTATTTACTGAAAAATATAAATGCCACATTTGAAAATAAAGTGCTAGGATAAATATGCAGTTCAAATACTGTTTGTCAAGTGTTGCAAAATTTATGTATGTGCTGGGAGGCATGGTTCCAGCAGATCTTATAGTATGGTACTGTATTGTTGCACTTGCACATCATCATTACAAAATACTTTATAAAAAGAGAGAGATATGAGTATCAGTACTACTCACTGAAAAAAAAAAACCATACTGTTGCCTATACAGCCGTACTGTAAACTACTGATATACTGTTACAAGCTGCATGTTTCTGTCTCAGCCATGCACGGAGCAGGGGACTGAAATTTGCAACAGCTCTGACCTTTGTTGAAACCCATTGTGTTGACAATCCATGGCATCTTCAACAAATTGGGCTGGGAGTTGCAGTATGATATTATGTGCTGAACACTGTCCAGATACTGGACAGGACACTCTGAGACATTTACCTTCCCAACAAATACCATGCTGTGAACAAAGAACAAGTCACATCACTGCAACAGCAATAAACCAGTCTCAGTACACATCCTCTTTTCTGTTACATTTATCAGATTAGACAAAGCTAGTTGGCTCAAGCAAAATTTTTGTGGCTTTTCTCAGTCCCTCCAGGACAGTACATTAATTAATCACATACATTCAAATTAAATCTAGTATCACATTAGCACCACCCAATGGCCCCAAAGCATGTTTTGCACTTTCACATGACGATGGAAACAGAGGCAGTTCCAAAGCACAGAATATTCTAACCAATATAAATGCATCAGTTCAAACATGCTGCTGCTTGCCACTACAAAGCCTGAGCTTGCTGACAGTATCACTTATAAAACCATTAATGTACACTTTCATCAGATAAATCTTTGTGCACAAGATACAATCACATTTCTTAAATCATCTACACATAAAACCATTCAGAATTTCTTTTAACAAGATGCCCATCAACTGGCAGATAAGTATAATAAGGGACAAATGTGAAATAAATCAATCACATGCAGTTACATCAGAAATACCTGCATGTCTTCAAATGATATATGCTGACTGAAACAGAACTTGTAACTGCACAGGAGCAACAGAATAGGAAAGTTTAAACTTTAGAAGACAGATTTAAATGCCACATGTATCTCCTGATGGCTTTTTTTTTTTTTGCATGAACATTTAAATTGCTACAAAGCAAACACAATGAGACCAGAATATAATCTCATAGGATGATTTAAAGGACCAGACAAAAAAACCTTTCATCATGACAATCTTCACCCATTCTATGACCTTTCTGCTCTCTCTCATTGGAGAAAAGGGGAAAGAGGGAGGACTAGAGAATATGGCATGCTGGTATGTTGGCTGTGGCATTCAGACAACTGCTGGAACATGTAAGTAACAGCAAAAATGACAACACACTGCCAATTAAGGATAATACAGTACTGTATGATATGATACAGTGTGCTACAATACATGCAACAAAGACAAAAGAAGAGCAGCTACAGAACCTGCAACTGAATGGTTAAATTCAGGGTCCAGCCAATCTAGCTGCCATGCACACAACATCTGACTCAGCTTATCCAACTACCCACCCCACCCATCCACATATCATCTTACCCACTCACATATACATACCCACATGTGTACAGTAGTGCATGTCATTCAAAATTCTGATCTCATAAATACCCCAACTACAACATTTCAAGTAGTGTTTTACCACTAGTTCAGTAGATGCCACACCAACAGTACCTGGTCCACTACTCAGCTGCCCTAGCAAATTCAAAGAGGGAACCCAGGAGAAGACACAGTGGTGTAAGACCAAAGCAAAAATAAATTAAAGGTGTTTCTGACAATGCCAGCAATAGGTGACACTTGCTGTTACATTATTCTTTGCCTGAGATTTAGCCGGACACAGCGAGTGAAGTACGGAGTCCCTTATTACAGCCACTTGGTTTCATGAACAAGGTTGCAAAGACAAATAACCTTCATTCAAGTACAGCCCTACACTCACACAGGACATGTTAACCTGTTTCTTCCATGAGTGGGACTATTACCACTCCTGCAGCAAAGTTTGGATCTTATGCAGTAAGAAGTGGAAGATCAGCCCACCAGTGTACTTCCCTGTATTCCCCTCCAGTCATGTCATCCTGTTCACAGAAAATTCATAGTGATACCCTCCCTACCTACATGTGCTTTGGATTAGCTGGTAGAGGACAAATGGGGCTGGAGGAAAATACAGTGGACTGGAAGGGGAAAGCTTCAAGCACCATCAGCCCCACCATCCATTGGACTCTATCCATAGCCTCAGTACAAGATCCCTCTTGTGTTGGGTATAACCTTAACACAGTTCATACACTTCATGAAAGTTGTAAAAACTAGCACAAACTGCACTAAACAAGTAAATTTACCATTCTGGTGTAGTTAGGTGTGTGAAGCTGGGTCCCAGAAGGGGCTGCTTAACAACGACAGCAGACACACAACCTGGAATGGTAAATTCTGGCTGTCCTGGGTCAAGGTCCAGGCACACCACCTCTCCAAACACTGGCAGGCTTCGATTGACCAGGAACCGGATAAAGGTTGATTTTCCCATGCCCTTTCCACCACACACCACAGTGCATACTGCATCTTCAACACACACAAGTATGTCATAAAGAAAGTAACAAGGACATCACACACCAGTAAATAATATATATATATATATACACACACACACACACACACACACACACATGGTCCCCAAACATTGTGATACAATCTTAACAGAAGAAATCCCATTGTGTTTCATAAATTATGTACCATGAGTGATGTAGTCACAACTAATTCTATAACAAAAATATTATTTGATTTTATGCAAAACCATTACAAGTACCAAGCCCTATGGGTCAACATCCGGCAAGAATATGTAGAAGTTGGAAAACATTAAAAATTCTCAGTTCTATGAAAGACATCTCTTCCTTGTAAGTTATATTAAACTGTATTACTGCATTAAAACCAACCTAAAAATCAAGAGAAAGGCTTTCTTAGCACTAGAGCTTGTGGAGGATCTAAAAGAACACTTCCTTCACACACATATCAAAAGCACAAAACAGCAAGGAACGTGCCTTCACTGTGATGTCACACTGAAACTGAGAATACAGTACTCATATGAAAGCCACAAGGAACAAGATTAGTTTGGAAGCCTAGATATAGAGACCAGGATAATACAGGATCCTTAGTTCACATCGCTCATACCCTATCGCCACATAGACCATTTCATGTAAGCACAGGCAATGCACCATCAACCGCTACTGCTGAAATTTGCACTCAGCGTCGGCTCATGCCTTTAAGATCAAACGAGTACAGTTAATATCAAGGTTTCACACACCAAATTCAAAGAAGGTGTTGGCATTGGCTGTCTTCAGCTGCAGATACATGTAACTAAACAAACACACTGCACTTCAAAGTTCTGCTCATGAAACTGAAACCACTACATTTTGAATACATTCTTTCAGAATGTCTTCAGTATAAGGATTATTAATATACACTTTATCCTCTAACATGCTCGACAATTAAAAAGTTCACAGGTTCAGACTTGGTACATCAGAAGTACACACTCACATTATTCAATTAAAAGCCATACATTCACAGCACTACTGGTATCAGAATGTGTGTACATAGCAGCATTAATTTACAGTCCCAGAGAAAAAAGGGCCCAATAATATTAATACAGCTTTTTACTTGTGGGGTACGTAACAGGACAACACATACAATAATTGTCCTCACAATGAAGACAATATGTAATACAGCATTCAGAATGATATAGTGTGATATATTGATAAATTTTTAAGTAAATGGTATATTGTCCTAAGACAGGACTATCTTTAATACAATTAAAAATTTAGCATGTGTGCGATAAGTAACATATTCAAGAACAATGTGAGTTGTTGCACTGTCCTGCTGAAAAAATTTACTCTTGCTTCATCATCTACACTGTAGAGTCTGTGAACCTCAGCTGTCTCACTGGATGTCAATGCAGCAGTTTTGCTGCAATTAATGCTGATGATTCAGACAAACCAGTTCACTGTGGGCGCTGAACCTATGATTTTCTTGGAGATTTCTCCAATCTAGCACAAATTTCAATCTTCCTCATTTAATATGTACTGTCTGTCTAATCTCTTCCTCTCAAGAATGGAACCTGCGGCTCAAAACCTTTTAACATATTATATAAACTGTTGTTGAGTTTGGAGTGTAGTTAATTAACACAATGTGAAGGAAATTATCAGGGATCATCTATGTGGCTTTTGACGCAACAGGTTGACTATTGATCATATATTCTGCATTCGCCAAATACTTGAGAAAAAATGGGAATGCAATGAAGAAGTTCATCAGCTCTTTATAGACTTCAAGAAGGCTTATGATTCAGTTAGGAGGGAGGTCTTATATAAGATTCTCATTGAGTTTGGTATCCCTAGGAAACTTGTAAG
>Ga0136643_10002156_pt1 | contig 25198 bp, 18 predicted proteins | sample TergutLab28metaG_FD_96883 | JGI IMG/M metagenome (GOLD analysis project Ga0136643, IMG submission 96883) | Labiotermes labralis P1 segment gut microbial communities from Petit-Saut dam, French Guiana - Lab288 P1 (version 3) (version 3) | ecosystem: Host-associated > Arthropoda: Insects >... | reverse complement strand
TTGGTTTTTTTATTCCCAGGGTTAGTAATTACATTCCCCCCCCCCCCCAACAGAAATTATGAACTTTAACAAGATTTCACTCATTTATTGAATTTCTTTCAATCATTTATTGAATTTTCTTTTATTTGGCTAAATAATTTAAAATGTAATGAGTGCAAAAAATTAAATTTGTATTCATACAGAAGATTCACACTTTGCTGCCCCTTGGACTCTGCCACCCCAGGCAGATGCACAGTCCCACCCCCCCTTGCTACATCCTTCCTTATAAGATACATGGATTTTTATTTCTATGGGGGCCTTTACAAGGGTTTGATTAATCTGTAAAGATATGTGACATGAAACATTTTGAAAACTAAGTTACTTAATATCACAAGACTTCACCATAAGTGTTGCAATGGAAGACACAGCAAACAAACTGTAGGTGTATTGGAAAATTTCACTGGCTTTTCTGCCTCAAAATTGATACAATAAAATGAAGAGGGCAGCACTCTGTGGTAAAATTCATATGGCTGTGACACTGCAAAGGAAGTGATCAGAACCAAGATCACTGTCTTTCGAGATGCAACACTGTGTAGTCCTGCAGAAGTTTACAGTGACTGTAGAAACATACAGGAAAGACCTGCTTTTCTCATCAGAGTGCAACCTGGCACTCCATCTTCCTGCATCCACTACATCATTCTTATGTGCATCTTCTGATGACTCAGGCAATAGATTCTCCTAAAACATTAGTTCTCTCCTACTAAACTACATGGTATCACATCTTCAAGGCCAGCTATCTTCAGTCACCACTGTAAGAATCTCAGATTTCACAGCTCAGAACCAAATTGCAAATCTGTTTGACACAACATTTTACCCTTCCTGTGTTACACTCAATAACACTCGATATGTTCTGCAATCTGACATTCATTTACTGGACTGAACTGGCATGAATTAACAAAAATATCAAAATTTGAAATGTTGGCTTAAAAATTAACATGAATTAGGAATATCAGTGCATTCGTTAACGTGACAAGATGAAGGTTACTGTCTTGGACTCAACCCACTGTTCCCACTCCTCTTTTTATAACAAGAACATTGTAAAAATGGGTTCTACACATATTTCCACCTGCAGGATAGAAACAAACTGTGACACTGGCTTGTGGATCAGGGTATGACAGCAGGTTTGTCTGTAGACCCAATACATTCAGGAATCTGTTCAGATCCTGTGCCCTTGAGGAGGGAAAGACAATCCATTTCTACAATGTTATGTTATGGTTCTTATATAAAAAAGCCAAAGCAATTGAAAAAGTGAAGGAGAGATCAGAAATGTTGTATAAACGAGCAGGATGACACAGTTTCACCAAGATCACAGAGTAAATAAATGCACATGGTGAATCTTAGCTGTTGTGATAGACTATAAAACACATTAAAAAGAAATTTTGTAAGAATCCATACTGACCAACAATGCAGCACCATTTGAATGCATAAAAACAGACTTTATAGTACAGACCAACTGACCAACTGTGATAATCTGTAAGGAGACCAAAGTGAAGTGGAAGTTTCAATATGGAGATACAATGCACAAAATATTATACATCTTTGTCACCACGTGAAAACAGTGGCAAAATTAATATAGAGTATCAATAAATACATAATCATCACCAAGACAGACTAAACAAGGTGTACACAGTTAGTTTACAATGAAATTTCACGTTTATATCTTAATGAGTAAAGAAGCATATGCTAATATTTCTATAGTAAAACCAACCAGATGCACAATTTCTCAATTTATTTTGGAACAGTTGGAAGAGTTTAAGACTGTACATACAGCAACAGGTATATGTCATGCAGGTTCTGCTAGCAGGCAGCTACCAGAACCTGCATGACATATATACCTGTTGCTGTATGTACAGTCTTAAACTCCTGATGATGGATGGAGAGACCGTCTGATACATGTAGAGTGTAAGGTAAAGCAGTCCCATTACAGGCCTGAACAGACCCAGAGGGTTCCAGGAAGTTAAGGTTCCCAGATTTCGTGACAACGGCACAGGATGGTGGTAAGGTTGTCAGCCTTACGCACTGGCCGCTTTTACCTCCAGGAAATACTCCTGGTACTCATTTCCGCTCAAGGCTGAGTCGACCCCAGGGCCATAGTGCGATCGGGAGGATTTTATGTCAATGAAAAATCTGATGACACCAGCTGGGATCGAACCAGCAACCTTCTGATTTGTAGCACAGCACCTTAACCACTGTGCTACCATGGTCCCCACATGTAGAGTGTACTGTTGCAAAATAAATTGAGAAATTGTGCATCTGATTGGTTTTACTACATAAATATATCACAATGCACGGTCCCATGTATGTCAAAGTATATGCTCACTAAACATGAAGATTACAATTTGGTTCATTGCTTTCTTCCATTGCAAAACTGTGGCTGCATTAAAGTTTTACAAATGTACACAAGCACATAGTTAAATATCCCAGCAGTAATAAGAACACTAGAATATAGCTTTGTTACTGTGTTCCATTTGAGCACCAACTGATACAAGGACGGCCATATTTCTGTGTATGTCCAAAGCCAATGAACTGTCGTGTGTTGTGAAAACAGTTCAGTGAGGTGGGCATGTAGACAGATTTGGTTCACACACTTTACACATCATAGCACAATGTTAATGAGCCAAATTAAAATGACATATGAATGTACTTCCAATTCCTCAGGGTTGCCAGTTGATCTACTGTAAAATAACAGCAGGTACTTGCACAACACAGATAAATAAATCATTGTGGCAGTGTTTGTAAGAGTATTGTCTCCTGTCAAGAAAATGTTCTATCCATGTGGCATCTGTTAGATAAAGTGACACACTGGAGCATATCAGAGGTCTGATATAATGCAGTGGGATGTAATATGCTTAAACCAGATGTCTGGCTAATGGGGGTGCAAAACTGGACCAGAAAACTGGTAAAAATATCACCAATATAATTAAATTCTTTGAACACAAAACATTTATACATTTTATGTGGAAATTTAGCCGAAATTAAGACCAAGACACTGTAAATGAAGTTCTCTGGTCCTTCGACACAAAAATGGGCTGACAACATCACTCCATGAAAAAATGAAATGCTAACTGCTCTGTGTCTGATGGCACAGCACTGTAAGATTTCTCAGTGGGAAGATTAAAATAATATGCTAATAAGCCAGCATGGTTCTTATAAAGGAACTGAAAACTTGCACCTGGCAACCCTGGAGTTGGGAGCATTGGCAGTGTTACTGTAGCTGGCCTATGGATCAACAAATGAGATCATGATGTACCGTGTTCCTTTAGTAACAGGCAGACCCTCGTGGTAGTGTGTCAGTCTCCCAGGGTGCATCAGCGTCCATCCGAGCCGTGTGTCTGTGACACTACAGTTGTAACGGATGAACTTGCACCCACCTCCCTGCAATCCGAGGTTAACCGTATGTTCAATCCTATTCAATCAAGTGCTCTTTGTGTATTGCCACCCATGTACCACCAGTTGGTTTTTTTTCTATATGTCACCAAATTACTGTGGAACTAGTGTAATATACCCTCCTATATGAGCCACAATATATATTAAATCCAAAATGCAAGATGAAAGGGGCATGATGTGATTATTGCACTTTCATGTTCACAAGAGGGTTCTGGGAATATACACGCAACATACCAACTGTCACATCTTTACTGTGCTATTATATCTAGATTTTAAAATTCATTTTTTGTAATTATGTCACAGAATCTATTTCATTTGTCTCTACAATTTTTTATTTAAGTATTTAGTGATTCGTCAGAGACTTGCATGTATGATGAATATGGAAACACATGTAGGTCTTAAAGTACGATATCTGTCACTATGTCTGATTTTAACAAGACAGCAGAATGCTTCAACAAATTTTAGTAAAATGACCCACTTTAAAATTTAATGACAGTCCATTCAAAGTTTGTCATGTTGTTACTTAAGGATGGGAGGACAGGCAAGCATACAGACTAACTGGCAGACATGGAAGCTAACAGGTTATTTTTATAAATCTGTTGTGGTAACACCAAACACCTTACAAGTGTCTCATTTTGAATAATTTTAAGATATTCAAAAAAATGTGATGACAGTATTGAGAAGATGCTTGGAAACTGCATTTGGCAACATTTTCAGGAATGGCATACATGTCTGAATGTATGCATGATGCCCCCCCCACACACACACACACACACACACACACACACACACACATGCATGCATATACTAAACATCAGTGTTCTTAGTAAAATATCTGCCTATGTAAGTGTCAGTGTTACAGGCCCCATGTGTTTCTAATATCCCACCTCATAATCAATTCCTGGTCGATTTAGAGCCACATTGATGGTGTATGTGGAGGAGTCATGGTGTGGTCTCAGTGATGGTTGCTCATCTGGCTTATAACGCACCACAAAGTTCATAATTGCTCGTGGGGGCTGAAACAGAGAACAGGACAGTAATCAAAAAACATATTCTGTTTCCTGGGCTACATTAATGTTTCCCCCGCATCAAAGCACCATACTGGATGGACACATAGTTTCAGGTCAATTCTGGACATGGTAACAAGGAGCAAGCTATGAATTTTGGCTGTCCATTCCATATAGTCAATTCAGTGCTATAGTGCCTGATTACAATACAAAATTGTTGATATATTTCTGTGACCAGCCAGCATTACACATCAGTTTGAAGCGGTACTGAATATGTTTTTTCCTTCCTCATTTGACAACTGTACAATTCACTACACAATGACAACATGATTCTCTAACGATTTCTGACAACAATGGTTAAGTCATTAAATGTGAACTGTTCCACTGTCTGAGGTACTCAGGATATGATTATAGAATTTTTTCTGCCTGTCTTCTGGTGATTGGTATTTATGTATTTATATACTTATCAAACACAGTGGTTGGGATGGAACACTACAGTTAGTTTACCGTTTCCCACCCTGGACCTAACATCGAACACTGCTGTTAGTTTACCGTTTCCTACCCTGGACCTAACATTAAACACTACTGTTAGTTTACTGTTTCCTACACTGGACCTAACATTGAACACTACTGCTAGTTTACCGTTTCCTACCCTGGACCTAACATTGAACACTACTGATAGTTTACCATTTCCTACCCTGGACCTAACACTAAACACTACTGCTAGTTTACCATTTCCTACCCTGGACCTAACATTGAACACTACTGTTAGTTTACTGTTTCCTACCCTGGACCTAACACTGAACACTGCTGTTAGTTTATTGTTTCCTACCCTGGACCTAACATTGAACACTACTGTTAGTTTACTGTTTCCTACCCTGGACCTAACACTGAACACTACTGCTAGTTTACCGTTTCCTACCCTGGACCTAACACTGAACACTACTGTTAGTTTACTGTTTCCTACCCTAGACCTAACACTGAACACTACTGCTAGTTTACCATTTCCTACCCTGGACCTAACATTGAACACTGCTGGTAGTTTATTGTTTCCTACCCTGGACCTAACACTGAACACTACTGCTAGTTTACTGTTTCCTACCCTGGACCTAACATTGAACACTACTGCTAGTTTACTGTTGCCTACCCTGGACCTAACATTGAACACTTGTTAGTTTACCATTTCCTACCCTGGACCTAACATTGAACACTGCTGTTAGTTTACCATTTCCTACCCTGGACCTAACACTGAACACTGTTGTTAGTTTACTGTTTCCTACCCTGGACCTAACACTGAACACTACTGCTAGTTTACCGTCTCCTACCCTGGACCTAACATTGAACACTACTGCTAGTTTACCGTTTCCTACCTTGGAACTAACACTGAACACTGCTGTTAGTTTATTGTTTCCTACCCTGGACCTAACACTGAACACTACTGTTAGTTTACTGTTTCCTACCCTGGACCTAACATTGAACACTTGTTAGTTTACCATTTCCTATCCTGGACCTAACATCGAACACTACTGTTAGTTTACCATTTCCTACCCTGGATGTAACACTGAACACTACTGCTAGTTTACTCTTTCCTACCCTGGACCTAACAATGAACACTACTGTTAGTTTACTCTTTCCTACCCTGGACCTAACACTGAACACTACTGCTAGTTTACCGTTTCCTACCCTGGACCTAACACTGAACACTACGGTTAGTTTACCGTTTCCTACCCTGGACCTAACATTGAACACTGCTGTTAGTTTATTGTTTCCTACCCTGGACTTAACACTGAACACTACTGCTAGTTTACCATTTCCTACCCTGGACCTAACATTGAACACTTCTTAGTTTACCATTTCCTACCCTGGACCTAACACTGAACACTGCTGTTAGTTTACCATTTCCTACCCTGGACCTAACACTGAACACTACTGCTAGTTCACTGTTTCCTACCCTGGACCTAACATTGAACACTTGTTAGTTTACCATTTCCTACCCTGGACCTAACATTGAACACCCACACACATTATGATATACACTCTGCACTGTTGCCAAAAAGTATGGTAGTCAAGGTTGCTGCAGCAATGTGCAAGTACTGTAGTAGAGTTATGGAATGTGATTTGAATCCCCATTCTTAATCCTTATATTTTTACTTGCAAGAATCAGCTTTAACTTCTTAATCTGAGTATTATTCCACCTTCAGAGGTTTAGCTACCATGATATTAACAGGGAAAGCAACCATTTTCTGGGTGAATAAAGTATACTTCTGCCTGTTACCATTAATAAAAGAAAAAACAATACTACGGAACCTGATAGGATACAGACACTCAATCGTGTGAAGACAGATGTGCAGCCAAAATATTATGCACATCAAATAACATATCAGATAATGGACAATGTCCAACTTAATGCTGGTAAAACAATGACAGATTAGCTGCTGTACAGAATGAGGGTGCTTTGTATGTGACATAAAATTAGCAAGATCAAGTAAAAAACCCTGGGGTAAACATAAGGTCAGTTTAATTTAGCATTTGTACATCAGAAGCCATGCATCTGCTGCTAACACCTCTCAAGCACATGTACACTATGAAAAACATCATGAAACGTACAGTTTGCATGGCAACGACAAGTGTAATATCTCCTTGGGCAACCACCAGCATCAACTCAAAGCAGAATTAGAATTTTTGGTGACCAACTGTACTAACCCAGATCATCTTCCCCTGATGGGGTCAACCAAATATTGAACTTCTGCTCTGAAATGACTGGCAGTTCATTTGAGATTCTAAAGGACTTTGAGTCTGCAACTGCAATCATGTAGCAATAAGACACATCATTGTACGTACACAGGAGACTGTGCCACAGTAGGCAAACCCATAGTCTCATCTTACCACTAAAACAATGAAAAAGCAGGCCCCTGAGATCACCATGCTGTGTGTGTGTGTGTGTGTACGCGCGTGCGTGCACACACATGCGCCCACGCACCTTTGGCAACTTACTTTAAGGTTCTGAAGTAGTGTGAGGTAACAAATACTGGAGAAATACGCAGCTTTTGTTAAAGTAATACTTCTGTAGAGTATACAGTTATAAAGTGGCAGCTAAGCAAAATTCTCCTCTGCGTTTTGGTTTGATGGCAAAAATTGACATCAATGGGCATATGATATTTGGCATTGACACAGAACATAAACATACCCACACCATAATATATGACACACTGTTTGTAAATCAACAATCACAAACACAGTTATATGACAATATGAGGCTTTGTCTGACAAACTGAACACAAGATCCTAGGCCTCTGAAATGTCATACAACAGTTACCCAGAAAATGGACAATGTTTAAAGAAAAACAATATCATACCTTCAGAACCACAATTAATAACAGGTACCTGGGTATGTCTTATGAAACAAATATCAAACATGCTGGCCCAAAGCACATGTACAGCATCCCACCCTCCAATCACCAATGCTGCAACATTAAACGGTTTCTTACGCTGACATAACCAGTAAACACTTGCTGTTGCAGTGGTCCCACAAATTCCTCCAGAATATAGTCCCAATGGTCCTTGAGTCCCACTTGTTTCATGTGGATGTCCCGTGTTGGCACTGCTTCATAGCCCCCCTCGATACGGTTGTCCTAGCAGGCAAGCCCCGGAAATTAGTCTTAAACTTAAATAGACTCTGGGAACCTCTATCTTGTGCCCACAGTACAGTCAGTCAGCTTCCAATGTAAGTTGTTTTGTAGCAGATCTAAAGCACGTTTGTGATACAGACAAGCATCAGGTCAGAACTGAGGAATTAAGGTGACTTTAGAAAACAGATGGATTGACAACTGGAGGCTGCGAAATCACTGTAATCTGACAATAAGAGTAACAAGGTATATTTCATTTTGGAAGAAATATATTCTTGTTCATTCACTATTCAAAAGTTTTCATTCCGTATGTAGCATAATGTACATTTACTACGGCTACAAATCTGCTGTTGACAAAGACGCTCAACATTACTCCATATACAATTTTCCATCATGAATGAACTTCTTGTACAATGGATAATTTTTTATAAATACGATAAAGATGGAATCTTTCTCTTCCAGTTGTGTGTCTGAAAGTATAAAGACTAAAACATACAGAAATATAATTTTGCCCATTGTTTCATATGTGTGTGAAACTTGGTCTCTCACATTAAGGGAAAAACATAGGCTGAGCGTGTTCAAGAATAGAGTGCTAAGGAAAGTGTTCAGGCCTAAGAGTGATGAGGAAACAGGGCAGTCAAGAAGCCTATATAACGAGGGGCTTTCTGATCTGTACTACTCCCCATTATTCTTCAGGTGATCAAATCAAGAAAAATGAGATATACAGGCCATGTAGAACTTGTTGGGGAGAGGAAAGGTGCATACGGGATTTTGGTGGGGAGACCTGAGGGAAGGTGACCACTTGGAAGACCCAGGCATAGATGGGAGGATAATATTAAAATGGATCTTAAAGATGTGGTGGGATGGGGGGCATGGGCAGGATTGATCTGGCTCAGGATGATGGTGGGCTCTTGTGAATGTGGTAATGAACCTTTGGAGATCATAAAAGTTTGGGAATTTCTTGACTCGCTATGGACCTTTTAGCTTCTCAAGAAGAATTTTGCTCCATGGAATTCATTAGTTTATTAGTTACTTAACTCTGAAACAGGTGAACTTGTGAGTTATATGTAATGTTGCAAATGATAGCTCTTACAGACAAAAATAAATCTGACCTGACCAGCACTTAGTGCAGATGTCCAATACAGAATTTCATCACAGTTCACTAGAAAGTTTACAAGCAGGTGGGCAGTCCCTGCTTCCCTCAGGAATTTTTGAACACAAGTTCTCATGAAGATACGGTGCCCTGTCAGACTAGGCACTCGGTTCAGACTGTGCTTGTGGGGCAAGATAGAGTTCCCTAACAGACAAGCACATACATCATGGAAGTATCCGGTGAATACAAGTTCCTGTACTGGGCGTATGTACAGACGCAACACCTCCAACCAGTGAGCCTCCAATCCAACCTGCTTCATGTGGATATCACGTGTCGGCACATTCTCATAGCCTCCATCCAGCCGTGGGTCCTGTGAACATCAGCTACAGTCCTAACTCTACAGTGGTTATGGACTCTAAGACAATCAAACATGACGAAATGCATCCCACTGTTTTGCTACAGCAACACATACTCAAGAGCTGAAGAAGCAGCAAATCTAAAATCACATTCTGTTTTTAAAATTCATCAATATAAACTAAATTCTACTACAAAAGAGCTGAAACTTATTCAGATGGTTAAGAATTCCTGTTTGTACAGAACCATACCGTTCAATACTGCACTCATGCTACCATGTTTTGCCTTCCTCCATTCACTCACTCATGATTCTGCTAAGAAACATTTTCATATTATCCTCACACCTTACTATTTTGCAGCTACAGTACTTCTCATTTCCCTTATTCAAGCAACATGTTCTGCCTGTCTAAGACTCACTTATTTCATTACTTTAACAGTATGTGGTGAACAGTGCAGCTGTTGGAATAAACAATATTTACCTTTCTACCACTAACACTGCTCACCTTGTTTGTGCCATCAGACCATTCCCCATATGCCTCCATGATTTCAATGAACTCCTTGCAGAATCTAGGCTTCATCAAAGGAAACCAGTACACATCTGGACAAGGCTGCCAACATACAGAATCTATAGAGTAATTCTTAATTACATACAATAAATACAGGATGAAATCAACAAAACTTTCATAGCAAAATATGGGAATGTAAGTACTAAGCTGTTCTACCACTGTGTAGTTTATATATGATGGACATTTTGCTGTTTTGCCTTTACATCAAACAGCTTGTGGACTTTTTCTATCCAAACTGACAGAATGAAATTCACCAATTGTGTGACTTCCATTATCACCCAATCTCACTCCTGATGACATATACCTGACGGGCTGACTGAAAAGCATAATTAACTTAAACACACTTAACATACAGGGCAAGATCTGGCATGTAACTGAATCAGCTACAACAATACGACATACCTGGAATTTTTCAGGATACCAGGAATTCTTGCCATCACAAGGCTCAGTTACGCATTCAGACTAAAAAACAATATTATTCAGTAATGCTTGTAAATATTTTGTTAATTTTAAGATGCTTTTATGTTTAATTCTGATAAATCTAATAAATGAATGTGCTCCCACAACAGTGTAATGTGTCCCCATTCCAGCAAAACCACAACTGCCTATGAACACCAAGGACTGTGTGGATGCTGCCACCAAGTGTAGTGCGCAGCTGCAGTGACTGAGCACAATCACAGACACCAACTGCAATGAGACCAAACTGTAATGTCACCAAGGGTTCTAACCTAAAGCAGTAGTCACAGGTACCAAATCTGCAGTGTGAATGTGTTGCTGTTACTAGTTGTGGTTGAAACACTGCTGTCATCATGGCATTGCTGCCAGCAAAATCTTTTATCACCATCTTTAGTGACGATAGGCACTTACACAATTAGGTCATCCTCATTCTCTTGTCCTAATCTGTCAAGGATTGTGTCTTTCTCTCCTCTTTAGCACTACAGCCCTTTAGGTTTGACCTTGGCTTGCCTCATGACAAATGCCCATTCTCTTCTGCCCAAAGTTCTTGTTCGCAATCTGTTCAAAAACCATACTCCTCAAGTCCAATTGAACATCATCCATCCACCTTAATCTAGGCATTCCTTTTTTTCTCCTGGTTTGCTTTCCAGTAACTTCTTTACTGTCCTTCCACCATCCATTCTTACAACATGCCAAAGCAATTCAAATCTATGGTTACATTTGGAGGTGTAAATTTATTATAAATTTCTTGATTCATCAATTTTATATGATACATGACCCATGCATTTATTGCTGTATAAAATTCTTTATTCACTTTTATTCTCCAATAACAGTTTTCATATGTTGGTCCATATATCTTCCTCAGTATTCTCCTGTCCCATGTCAATCAGACTCCTTCCATTTTATTCATTACTGTCCATGATCCAGCACAATAGGTCACAGGCATTCAGTCTAGGAATAGGAGAGCCAAATAGTCTTGCCTTCAGATTCATGGATTCATTTCTCTGGGGAGGGTGTCACTACAATGCTAATACATAGTACTTACACATAAGATTTGTATGACCCTGTAGTTTGTATGCTGCAGTGAGCAAAAAACATGACAATGCTGTTCATGCGTGTAATAATGTGGAGCATTCCTACTGTCAAACTGCAAAATGTACATATCTTTCATCGAAATTACTGCTAATTTATTTAGCAATGTAACTATACAAAATAATTATCTAAGTAAACGAATGTTTACCTTCAGTACATAATATACATCCAAACTCCTTAAAATTCACCTTAAATTTGTATGAAATTGTCTGAACTGTATGTGTCATGTTTGATATCTCGCCTTGTGAATTGTCTCATAAAACTGCAAACTTAATTTATATTTATAAATAATGAAACACTGCTATATCAAAATGCACTGCATAAAATAAGGCAATCACTTCCTAATACATATTCTCATCATAATTCTTCTGGTATTTAGATAACTACTCAATAAATTTCTTACTAATTTTATTTCCATTTTGGTTTACCATTAGCCATTGCCTATCTGGACGCAAGATGAACCAAATATTCGCTTTCAGATTTGTAATGGTGGTGCCAAAATGGAGAGCAAATCAAGATTATAATCACATTAGTTGGTATCAAATGCTGAATCAGCTCCAATGATGATGGCAATAACACTACTACAATGTACTGAGAAGTTAATCATGTCCATTGCTTATACAGTGCAACCTAAGGTATTCCATGAATACTTTATAAGCATCTACTACAATATGCTGATTGATTCATTTGTTTTCCTAACGAAAATGTATCTCTGTAAGCACAGCTGAGATATTAACCAGTACCTGTGCAATGGTATTATTGGGGTCAAAGTTCTTGGTATAGTTGTCATGTATGTACCGCTGCTCCCAGTCCCAGCGATTATCAAAGATCTGGTAGATTTCACTGTTTGTATGACTTGTGTCAAAGGTATCTGCATTCACCAGGTGACCAAAGTCCACACGATTTGTGACATACATAAAGACATCCTGCAATATACAATCCACTGAGCAAGACATTCAGTTATTATAAAAGCAGACGTACATCACCATCATCACAAACTACTGGCCCTTGTATTTAGCAAGCTCAGTCCATTCCATATCATCAGAACATATGTTTAAAATCAATTTTAGTATTATCCTCCTAACTGTGCCTACTCTGAAGCAGTATCTTTGCTTTAAGTTTTGAACTAAAACTTTATATGCATTTCTTGCTTTCCCCTATATGTGCTACTTGTCTGTTCTCTCCCATGACTCCTATTTTAGCTGTTCTGTCAATATTTGGTTAACAATACAAATCAGGAAGCTCTTCATTGTGAAAATTTCTCCATCCTCATGCCATTTTCTCTCCCTTACATTCACATATTGCCATCCGCATCCTGTTCTCCCAGACAGTCTCAGTCTGTTCTTCAAATAGAGTGAAGGACCTATTTACCCATATGCATATAGACTTTCTTGTGTATACAATTCTCAGTTTTCAGAATGCAGGAGTTAGCGTATCATGCACTGTAATGACACAAAGTTAAATTGTCCATACTGACCTTTTCCCTTATGTTGGTGCAAAATGCCATGTCAGCATCCAGATCATTGTAGACATATGACGGCTTTGTCTCGGGCCGTCTGATGAGTGTCCCATTTATCAGGTAGCAACCAGTGACATAAGGCACGTTCCACAAACCTCTGAACACAAATCACAACTCATGGAGGACACCACAGTCAATACATGGCATTGTCAGATACAGACAGTTATCTGACTGAACACAACATGTAAACCCAAAATGGAAAGCACTTGTTTGTCTCTGTGGGTCATTTCAGAAGCTCTGTGTAAAGTGGCAGCACCATGCAGTGCTTCATATGACGTGTGTGGCGGTAGTGGCACTGCTGCTTCTGTCACAAAGGTGCACTGTCTTTGTGATGTCTATTGCTGTTTAGCTATGAATCAGGAAGGACTACAAGGAAGTTTCTTACAGAGGGACATGAGAACATTAATAAAATTTCATGTTTTGTTGGGTAAAAGTGCTCTAGAGTGTTGTAAGTCATTAAAGGAAGGTTCAGGGACACATGTTCTTTTATATGAAACTGTTTGCCGATGGGTGAGTGCCATTTAAGCATGGATGCAGTGCAGACTCAACATAAGTAACAGATTAATGTAATGTGGAACAAGTGAAATCTGTCCCTGAACATACACACAGTATTTCATGCATGGCGGTTGCTAAAGAAGTTGGAATCTGTCCAGCAAGTGTTTACAGTATCCTCACCAACAGCTTAGGAAAACAAAAAGTCTGTGCAAAGTGGATTCCACATGTGCTCAATGATCACCAAAGAGCCATGCGTGTTCTTGTTGCCACCATCCATCTGCAGTGTTGGAGAAATGCAGGCAATGCATTCCTTGTAATGGTTGATGAGTAATGGATGCATTCATTTGACACTAAGCTGAAACGACAGAATGCTGAATGAAACGCTCAAAAGTCACCAAGGAAGAAAATTGCACAGCACAGTCAGGATGCACTGAAAGTCCTGAACATCATTTTCTTCAGCTGAAATGGACTTGTGCTTGACCATCCCATGCCACCTGGTATGACAGACAATGGTCAATATTACTGTGCACTCTTGCAGGATAAGCTGAGGCTGGCTCTATCCATAAACAACTACTACTGCTTAAGCATGGTGTAATTTTCCTCCAGGACAATGCAATACTTCTTTGCCATCATGATGTGCAAAATCTGATAAACGTTGGGGTGGGGGTGTTAGCACATCCTCTGTATTCTCCAGATCTTGCCCCATGTGATTAGTGGTTGGTTGTATGTGTGAAAGAACATCTTCTGCCGTTGACAGTTTGAATTGGAAGACAATATCAACGCTGCTGTCACTGCACTTTACATTGCCTGAGCAAGAACAAATACAGAGCTGCAACTGATCGTTCACCACACAGATGGGAAAAGTGTGTGGACAGTGCTGGTGATTACACTGAGTTGAGGACATATGTGTAAATGTTCAGGAATATCCATAGTGTTTTTATCTTGTATTTTGTTATTACAATAAAATCATACATAAAACGTTTGAAATGACCTAAGTACTTGTCTGATTCTTCAACTTCACATTCAACATACCAGTGTTACTAAAACTTAAATATCCTACAACAGTATTTCTGAAAAAGACTTTGATTATGATTTACATTGACCATCATTCTGATTAAGTATTTGCACTCTGCATGATTGCAGGCTTCTGCCTTGGTGTGAATGAGTGCTTTGCTCGTCTGTGATATTACACAGTGTAGATTTGTAGTTAGTTGCCGATGTTGCGGGACAACCTGGACTGCTTGACCCTTGAAGAGGAGCCTGATAGATTATCCCAAAACACCGGTAACTAACTACCAATCTGTGCTGTGTAATATCCAAGAAGAGCAAAGATCTTAGAAGTATTCAGACTGTTATAAATCATTACGTTTGTGACAAATGACAAACATAAATCACTTTAGATCTTTGCATACCACAGATATAAATTTATAAGGTAAAACAGCCCTGTGACACCATGAAGACATATGGCGGAATGGAGTTATAGCTCCATGCACTCTTAACCTTGGCACCCAATAAAGGTGAGTGATAAGCTTTATATCACAGCTGCTTTACTCCTGGAACAAGAGACACTGGGTCTCACTCGAGAAGATGCCTGGTGGGCCCCAGAGCCAGTCTGGACAGTGAGAAGAAGAAAAATGTCTGCCCTTTCTGGGAATTGAACCCCAATTCTATGCCTGCTCTGAACAACATGAGAAGAAAGATAACAATATAAAGTGTCAGTTATCTAGGAAATATATGGCAAAAGGAGGAGGAGGAGGAGACTTGAACATAAGATGCCAAAGAGATTAAACAAACATCAAATAAAGCATGCTTTCACTGACACAAATATGCCACACAGCTTAAAACACTTGCAAAATGACTGAATAAAAAATATGCCCTACCTTCTCTGTGACAGTAAAAAGAAATAATATGGGTCATTAGCAATCAAAACAACAAATCAAAATTCCCTATGGCATCTGTGTCTGAATATGACATGTTACCACACTACAATTTTTCTATCAAATACCTTAGCATGGAGTGTGATTGACACTCCCTCCATTACTGTGCAGTCACAGAAACTCAGTATTACACATGACAGTCAGCTTCCTTGAAGAAGAGGGCTATTGAAACCATGATTACCAGTGAGATCAAAATATGATCAGCTAGGAAGTAAAACCATGGGACAAGGATATTTTCATCATCATCTCCATACCTTCTAGTATAGGACCTCACTGACACTTGTCAGGGACAGTACAAAACAGAATCCTTCCATGGTTTCATGGGTCTTCATAAACTTCTTTTTTAACATTTTTCTGGAATCCTGTCTGTACTCATCTTGTTAAACCAACGTATGTAACCAACTATTCATACACTAAAAACTAAACACAAATGACACACTGTGAACAGTTCTTTCCATTTTTACCATATTCAGTCAATTTTGTCACTTCAAGAATTTCTAGCCCTCATAGTTTCTTCTGCAGTCCAAAAGGCTCCACCCAGCAGTCACCTACATGGAACACATTACTGCTTTTATCTTCTTACTGTCCATGATTCATTACCATACAATAATCCTGGTCTAGCAAATGTCCCAAAAGTCAGTATTCTTTTCTGCTTATAAACAGATGATGGTCTGAAGATCTGATTCATATTTACAATCTTAAAAGTTTACTTTTTCTACATTTGAGCTCATTTATCCTTTATAATGCTCACACTGTCTGGTGGAACCAATGAAAAGAAGTCATGTTGAAACAGGGGTCTGCTGATTGATGCCAATTTTCCACTCAATAAAATGAGAGCAAAACAATCTGACATCCTGACATTACCACCAGTCACTTTATTTGTGATGTGAGAGCAGCAGCATTCCAAGTACCATCTCACACCAAAAAATGTCACCTACATACTTTGATATGCAGCTCATCAGCAGGTTCAGTTATGACAGAAACTAAATGTTCATATCCTACTTCACATCATATTACTAATTATGTATATGGCATAAAGGCCTTCTGAGATATAGCACCATGTAGTCTGGAAAGTGTACAATATGGAAGCAGGATATTCCCCTGAGGTGCTGGTAACTCCCTGACCAGAAGACAGGGTCATAAACCAACAGCCCACACTGTGAATCTCCATTCCCATTAAAACATTAAATATCATTACACAGCAAGTCTGGCCCTCTGTCCACTGCTAAGCCCAGCAAACAAACACAAAAATTGCCTGTTCTGTGTGTTCTACTGTTGGTTAGTATTATACTGGGTATTATGATGATGATTATGAATAGTGGACTAGGTGGAATAATAAAGGACCTCACTTTGGCCTGCTTTCACCCTATGGAAATGAGCAACTAAAACTAGGATATGAATTGGGGTTACTCCTGGAACTGCATGACACTGGTATGTGACATACTCCACCCATGAGCTGATGTAGATGTGAATAACAGCAATCATCCAATCACAACAATAAGACAATGGACAACGCAGTGCGAACTAGAGCCACAGACAGGCTGGACACAGTCACAGTAACATGACAGCTTACAGTAAGTAGGAGTGATAAGATGGGACAGATACTGTTGCTATGGGTGCTGATAGGCTGCCTGCTCTCTGTGGACATGGCCACAGCAGCCCGTGGTGGAGGAGGCAGGGGCAAGAGTGGTGGTAGTCGCAAAGGGTATGGCTCCAGGACGCATATCCTAATCCAGCATCCTGCAAGTGCCAGCTACTATGACCACAAGGATGTGAGTATACAAAAATGAATCAAACGGAAACTTATTCAGTTACTGAAAATAAAAATCTGTTCCTAAACAATACAGACACTAAAATGCATACATTAAAGAATTATGGCATCAGTAGTTATGCATTTTATTCAAAATATACCATATAGAATAATGTTACAAATACATGTAAAGGTGAAGTTAAAGTTGTTGTCATGCTTGATTACGACCCACGTAACATGAAGACTTATGGGGATATGGAGATACAGCTCCATGCATTCTTAACCACAGCACTACACAGAGTAGAGTGGTCAGTTTCACACCCTGGCCACTTTATCTGAAGTAAAGGGGCACCACTGCCTCAAAGACTGGGTAGACCCCAAAGTCAGTCTATATGCTGTTGACATGAAGGAAGTTCCTGCCACTGCTTACAGTGTTGCTGTCTTCATCATTCGGTGGAGAGAACAAAGCTTAGATTCACTTGTTATGTAACATACATATAGAAGTCTTACTAAGCAACAAGGGAAATTTTGGAATTAACTATCAGGTATAAGATGACCAATGAAATTAAGACTGGGGAAATAAGCCTCGGCTTACAGGTTTAAGATTGCTGGATCAACCAGACAGACCAGATATGCAGAAGTATGCCTATGAAAGATCATCATCCATTCTACTTGCCCATGATAATATTTACCCGGTAACACCTAACCTCTCAGTCACTAAGCACAGGTCAACAATAGGTTTCCCTATCATAACCACCTGTGTTTCACCACCCTAACACCAGGTGCCCTATACATGACAAAGGTCCCTGTTATGTACATCACAAACTCTTCAACTTGCTCACATCATCCTTGTAAGGTCCAAATATTTTCTTCATTGCTTCAATCTTTGACACCTACTTATGTCTTTCCCTCACATTAAGTGGCCACATTCCATGGCCAAAAGGCAATATTATTGCTTCATAGACCCTGTCTTAAATGGTTTAAGAAGCAGATGGAATGAAAACACTTTCTTAATTAAATAGTAAAAATAATTTCCAGAAATTATTTTCCTATTTATTTATCACAAACCTCATTTATATTTGCTACTGCTGTAACAATATAACAATCATGCTTGTAACCTCACCAAGAGAAGGAGCACTAAAATATACTTGTATGCTTCACAGGGGGCCAAGATTGTCAAGTCTTCACACTTTGAGCTCGACTACATGCTTGGCCGCAAGATTACATTCTTCTGCATGGCCCAGGGGCTCCCCCGTCCACACATTACATGGTTTAAAGATGGTATTGAGCTATATGCTCACCAGTTTTTCCAGGCAAGCAATATGACTGTCATTTCAGCTGTGATGCATTTCTTAGCTTTACAGTACATCTGTCATGCTCAAGGTACATACCTGCATCATTATCACAAAGAATGACCTCAAGTTTCTTGTAGCGTCAACATTTTTACCAGTGTCCACTTGTGTTGCCAACTGAAATACTTGAAAGTTCATTATCAAACTGAAATAATGCCTGCTAAAATTTCAGTGAAAAAATGTTGCAGATATAAAATGTCTTCCTGTGAAAACAAACTTATCAAAAACAACTAACCTCAACAACTTTAAAAGTTCTGGGAAGAGATGGATTTTTTACTACAAAACTAAACTAAAGAATAACAGTACACGCAAAGCAGTACTGCCATTTGCGGGTAACGTATGAAATTTTTATGGCAAAAGTGGACACTGCAATACTAACTTCAGAATACCTTCCACTACCATTTACTGCTTCCATCCGCTCATGTTTGTAATTATCAGCAACTCAGATTGCTGACATAATGACAGTACAGTAGCTACTAACCTTTCATACAAAGAGACCCTTAAGCCTACATATAATAATAATAAAGCACTTGATACCAGTGATTCATGACAACATATATCACTAGTAATTAATTCAAGTAATAGTTAATGAACATTGTTAGAGTCTGCCTTCCGCCTTGGCCTATCATATTACATCAGACCACAAGAATCAATATGTCATTCAGGCTTTTCTCAAATGCATATTTCTTAGTTCATACAGTCACCTGCTTCACTGCTAGGTTATATAGTGTCAACTACAAATTAAGAAGTGGGGAAGAAAGCAGTCATGAGTAACTGTATGATCGCCTATTAACATTTTTCTGGACAGACTAAGATACATCACAAAAATTCTTGATCAAGATAACCAGCCTGCTAAACACGAAGCAGGATGCTACAAACAACAATGTCACATCAGATCCCTCTCCAACACAAACTACAAGACACAGAGCATGTATTAACTGACTGTTCATCTATTTTCCCAGGTACATGAGTGGCCAATAGGTAATGACACAATGAAGTCGAAGATGGAAATCGACCCCACAACACAGAGAGATGCTGGATACTACGAGTGTCAGGCAGACAATCAGTATGCCATTGATCGGAGAGGATTTCGCACAGACTACGTCATCTACACATACTGATACCTTTCATGCTCAACCTACATTATTTCTTTTGCTTTCCTCTCAAAACATGCAACATTATTCCACAGATGTATTTGAACTCATCTTATATAGCTGTTCCCCTCCCCCCTCCAAGTACATTAATAACTAATTTCATGGAGCAGAGCTCTTTCTGAGAAATATAACAGTCCCTCAACTGGTTAGGAAATTCCCCATCATTCATGGACATCAAATGTTCATTACAGTGGTCACAACAGCCTGTAACTGGCCAGCATCCTGGACCAGACTAATCCAACACACCCTCACACATGATGCCCATAACACCTGTCTTAAAATCATTCTTCCACCTATATCTAGACCTCCCAAACGTTATAATTCCTTCATGTTTTCCTATAAAATATTGTAAACAATTCTCAACTCTCTCATACGTGTTACATGCCCACCATGTCATCGTCCTTAACGTGATGACCCAAGTGATGTTTAATGAAGCAGACAGATTATGGAGCTCCTCATTAGTAATTATCTCTTTCTCTCTCTTGTATGTCCAGGACTTTTCTGTTCCAGGGATGGACATATCATCACACCCACATAAAGCAAGGGTCAGCATTATTTCTGTATATATTAAATACTGATGTTTTTAAATAGGACATGGGAAAATAAAGCAATGCGAAATGAATATTGGCATGCAATCCCCAAATTTAAGCTATTCATAATTTCTTTATGCAAGTAATTTTGATCTGTTACTACTATTCACAAATATTTCACCTCAAACACTTTCTTATAGCCTACCATGCACATGCTTCACGTTACCCATTCCACCACTTTCTTACACATTTCATCACCTGTCATTCTTTCCCTCAATTGCACTATCCCAGCATAATTACCATAGCAAAATAAAAAATGTCAAGATGTAGCTGTGATGGGGAAGACAAATGCATACAGAATGTCAGAAAACCTTTTCAAAAGCTGACATTTGGAATATGAAGAAACACACAGAAAGGTAAATTTAAGAATATTAGGTCATCAGGTTTTGTGGTTGGAAAAAGGATGAAACTGGCTCAGCATTATGAATGTGGTATTAATGGTGCTGACATTTGGATTCTGTCATCACAGTTCATTACACAGTCACCCCAACTGTGCTACCATCAACAGTCTCATTTTCTCACCTAACTGGACCATCAACCCAATTGGTAACACCTTAATGTATTGGTTAGTCCTGCATGGTGCATAAAAATATTGTGACCTCTTTCACAGTACACACAACGCAACTTGCAACTGGGACACAGCATAATAAACTAACATTCAGACCCACCCAGCAAGCTCAAATGAAAAAATGAAAAATGCTATTTAAATGTTACAAATCTATAATGTTACATTTGTATTCGATTCACTGACATTCTATTTTAGTACTGGGTATGAAATATTTCTCACACACAATGTCTGATAAAAGTTCAGTTTAACAATGCAGATAGAGCTTTGCAGAATTTCACACTGAATGTGAAACTTGAATGCTGCTAGTTTAAATAAAAAGTGAGTGCCAGATAAACTTAGCTTTGAAAAACTCTGAACAACACACACAGAATTAAAGTTTGATGATGATGATGATGACGACTTGTTGAGAGATAGTATGGCAAACAGCAGTGTTTAGAGTTCACACATCTTGCATTCACCATTCAGGCAAGTGTTAAATAAATGATCAAAATAAGTAAAGACAGTACATAACACATTTACAAAACCAGATAACCCACATGATGGCCTGTTTAAGGAAATGTAACTCCATACTTATAGGATGCAACCAAGACTCATCAGACACTGCCCACAAGAAGAGAAACAGGTCCTTAGCATTACAGAATGTCTGGACTATGTACATCATATAGTATTGCAAACTTAACATATTTCATAAACTGGATTTGTTTACATCCTCTCAGATGAGTTGTTGGTGAGGCACCTATTCTGCCTGATCCACTAGCAAGAGCCATCTGAACAACTGTGGATGGAATCAGATCCATTTCCAAAACATGTTTTGTTTGTAAGAGTAGATTATTCAAAGTCCAGAGACACAACAACACTAAACGTAACATAAGAATCGAACCCTCCAAGTACTGATAGAAACACAAATGCCAACTGCAGCTGCTGCACACTAAGAAGTAAGACTATAAGGCACAACACCTTAATTGACAATGGATAAGGCATGGAGCCAAACAAATTCCCTGCCAGAATGCAGCCTGATGGTAACCATGTTCATAAGGCCCACTCTATGAAATTGCCATGATATAGTTCACTTCATTTTGTACTTTCACACTCCATTTCCATCACAGTGATTTTAATATTATTCTACCATCTATATCTTGGTCTCACAAGTAACCTCTTTCCATGGGGTTTCCAAATCAAAAGTTTAGTACACATTTGCTCAGTACTCCCAACATCAACCTGTGTGTATTACAAGGCCAATTTCAGTTACTGTCTTCAAAAGCTAATTTCTCTAAGATCCATCTTAAAATTAATCCCCTTACAAAGTCCACAATCCTTCCTGTTTTGATATTCTGAAATACTCTTCACTTTCGTTCAGCAACATGTAAGATTATAATACCTCATCACTACCACCAGACACTGCTGTTAGTGATAACAACAATGGAATCCCCAATTTCTTGGGATCTTTGGCTGTTGTATACTTTGAAGCTCACACAAATATTAGGTTGCTTCCCTTCAGTTACACACTGCAGCCTCTCAAATGATATGCAAGTGGCACACTGCCAAATGGACACATATGAGAGATGTAGTAACACCAAGTTTTGTGGATAATGCAAATCTCTAGTAACATGAATAGGATAATTGTTTAAATTGTGGTTTTGTTTAAATTGTGGTTTAAAAGTAAAAAAAGTGATTTGAAGATTATGTTTGTACTGCTTATATTTTATTTTGTGTTCATTTCTGCTTATATGATTGTGTGGCAGACACCAGCAAAGTGCTTAGAGCATACTTCATGCTAAGAAAGACAAAGTAACATGAGAATGGAGAAAATTACACAATAGAGGAGCTTCACAATTTTCATTTTTCCCTCACTATTAATTAAGGTGATTTAATGGGGTGCGTGAACTGGTCACCTACCTCCACAACACAAAGTTACAATTCTGAGTGTGCTATGTCCAAGCACAAACTTTCAAAAAGTAAAGTTAAATACAGCATGCTGATAGAAAATGGCAGATGAAACCAGCAGAAGTACCTATCCTTTACCCAGGATATACTTGCTTTCCCTGTTAGTGGCAAACCACACATAAGCCAAAATTTTTAACATGGAATAACCCCCACATTAATAAATTTCACTATTCTTGTAAATTAACAAACAAGGAAATGATATGAAGCACATCCAAAACTCCCATCATAGTACTGGGCCACTGCTGTATCAACTGTGGCTAATGTGCATAGAGGCAAGAACACACTGCAAATTTGTTTGGGTATTTTCTACTAAGCCTGCAGGATGAAACAGAACAGTTAATATTTCTACCTACAAGTTTTGCTGTGTTTGTTAGTCCAAGACAGTTACCTCACAGACCGCAAAACATTCATCCTGAAGCACAAAATAACATATGTTTAAACTCAGCATCAGCATGGCACTCATCTCTGGTGCCAGTTTATTTCATATTCTTTATAAATCTCTACAGACATCTTACATTTCAAATCCCACAGTTCCAGTTTATTTTCAAAAAATTATCAATGCTTTTTGATCATTTCTTCCATTTAAAGTGACCATAAAATCTTATAATGTTAGCTCTAGTTCTAATAAAATAAATGTTCATTGCTGGTAACACAAAAATCTATCCCTACCCCTGATCATAAAAGATTCAAGTTCAGTTAACAATTAATCCACTTCCTATGCACAGATGCATTCTAATATTATCTCACCTCCAGAATATTACCCCATCACTGTTATTTCAGCAAGTAACAGTTACTCATCAGACAACATGGTGTTACAACCCAGAAGACAACAATATGAGTCTTAACCACCATGAAAACCCAAATCTTGTGTCTTCAAAGTCATCTCATCCCTTGAGGTTTCTCAAACAAATATTACCATGGAATAGCTAGGGTGTCTACGTCATATTGAGAGGTCCTGGGTTTAATTCCTGACACAGAGGCCAGGCATCTTGATTAAAATTTTCTGCAGCTCTCTTCAGTCCCTCCAAGCCAATGTCTAGAACATTCCTCACACTAGCCCACACACTCCTTCCCAATTAATAATTCACTTTCCCTTTTGACACTATAAACATACAACAAAGATTCTCCAAAGCTCCATTAATTTCCAAACCTTGTCACAATGCTATAGAGACACCATAAGTCAGATGGATCCACTTAGCTGATACCCTGCGGAAGAGGAAGGACTTCATTAAGCCAACGATAGTGGAGTGGTGACCCTCCGCATATTAAGCACAGACCGCACAACGGCGACACACAGCAGGAGGAGACCTACATCGGCGACTTATATGGGCCATCCATTAAAAGTAAGTACAGAGCAGTGATTTTGTGATTTTGGGGAGGGGCAAAATTTGCATACAAAATGTAACCTGTCACAAGTGAGCCACCAACACTGCAATATAATTCAGATTCAATTGGCTTATTTAATTTTGATGTTCGTTGTGCTTACATAACAGGATGATCAATGTACGCAAACATATATGGCCAACTGTAAAACAGTGGCACAGAATTTTTTTAGAGTACCGAGAAGAATAATTAATACCATCAGTATGGATACTTACTGTCAGTTCAAAGACTCAGAGTAGGAATGCAAAGCACTAAACCATATCATGTCTCAGTTATGATTTGTGACCCTTCTTGTCTCTGTTCACCTGTCGAGGGTTAATAAATGTCTAAGGGAGAAACACTTACACAATAGTCATGTTTACTGAAAGTGACAGGGGACCTACAACAATGTGAACTATGACCAATGGACAAAACATTCACAGACAAGGAAGATGCTGGTCTCAAATTCTGACAAGAGGAACTAGCATCTCACCCCAGAAAACAACCAGTTCCTCTTAATCAGTGGGTAATCAGTAATGTAATATATGAAGATCAGATAACACAACAGGTTTGGTAAATTCACTGCACATTTCATTTCAAAACTAATTGACTGATTCATTCATTCATTCATTCCTTCATTACAGGAGAGAAGAAAAAATAAACTTTTTAATTTCTGTATGTTCAAAATTCGAATTCAGAGTGTAAGGATTGATAATAGTACCTTCGAGAGGGTGGAAGAGTTTAAATATTTGGGAACAAATTTAACAAATAAAAATTCTATTGAGGAAGAAATTAAGAGCAGATTGAGGTCAGGAAATGCTTGCTATCATTCGGTGCAGAATCTTTTGTCTTCCAGGTTGCTATCCAAAAATTTAAAGATCAAGATATACAGAACTATAATTTTGCC
>Ga0136643_10002154_pt1 | contig 25203 bp, 18 predicted proteins | sample TergutLab28metaG_FD_96883 | JGI IMG/M metagenome (GOLD analysis project Ga0136643, IMG submission 96883) | Labiotermes labralis P1 segment gut microbial communities from Petit-Saut dam, French Guiana - Lab288 P1 (version 3) (version 3) | ecosystem: Host-associated > Arthropoda: Insects >... | reverse complement strand
TGGGGACACACCAGTCAGCTTTCATCTTATATAATTAGAAGTCATCTGCTGTATCTTTTCACAATATATCTACTGTGTTAACCTCTACAAGTGGACTTGGAAATTATTTCTTAAGTGTCCTAACGGATCCATCTATCAGATTCCGCTCGGTCTTCAACAAGGTCCTACCTCCAGCTCCCTGGGTTACAACAGTGGTTCCAAGAGAAATGGTGTCTAAGGATGAAAAATGAACAGAAAATCCTAGTGGGCTTTGGTATTGGCAGTGTCATGGTTTCAGACACTAGGGAGTTAGGGGCATGATTTATTTATTATGCCAATTTTCTGTGTGATTCTGTTTTGGGAAGGACAGTTAAATTACTGGCATATGAAATTTGATTTTGGCTGCATACAGAAATGTGCAAATTCTTGGGTTTGATTTTATAATGCCCTTTATATTATTTCCTGGGGGTAAAGCAACTGGGGCATGCTGTTGACCACCCATGCCTTTCTAGTGCCAAAGTTCTGAGTAAGTAGATTAACACCTTTACTCTCTGTTTGGGCATGTTATAGTGTGGAATTTACTGTACTGAATATTGTTGATCTTAACATTATTGCTCCTACATATGCATTTTAACTAAAATTTGTTTCAGTGGTGTTGTTTGTGTATTATAAATGTTTAAAAATTATGTGTATAGGTCCTGTTTATGCTGATGGATGTTACTGCCCAGTAAAGTCAGTTTCTGGTTGGCTGAAACAGTTTGGTTGCAGAAGCTCATACAATCAAATCGACTCGGATTTGGAGCCATTTCCACATGTAAATTTTACTGAGCTTCGAAAGACTGCACTACAAAAATTCAGTCATCCTGGCAGTATGAGTATATGCAATTATGTAGTAAAAGACAACCAGGTAATGGTGAAGTAGTGATTTATTGGTTATTATACAGTTAGTTACAAAACCTGCTGTTCTCAAGGATTACTTTATTTCATAGTCTCCATGTGAGTTTATTTTTATACTGGGAGTGTAAAAATAATGTAATGGACAAATTACTTACTTGTATGTATAATTTTTAACATATTTTGCACACTGCAACATTTGAAGAATAAAAAACCAATTAGATGCCACTTGTTATTTTATCATACTTCTTATAGGCTCGACATGTTTCGGGCATTATTATGCCCGAAACATTGGTTTTTTTATTCTTCAGTTATCACAATGGTGCATGGTCCAATAAACAGCAGACTGCAACATTTGTTTACTACTTGTTTCTGGTAAAATGGAATCAGAATATGGCTTCGCTGTGGATGCTAATCTGTGTAGCTATATGAAATCTTCATCTGAACACCATGTATATTAATGTGGATTTTAAACTTACTCTTTTTTCTGTCTAAATACAGGAAATAAAATTATCCTTTTCTCCATCAGATCTCTGAAGCAGATGAATCTAGTAATAATCCTAATTTAATATGCAAGTTTGGAGCCAAATATTGGCAAGTAAATGAATATTCTTTAGCTACATGTTCTGTATTGCAGATGTTTCTTTATGTCAGATGTAAATCCACCCAACTTCTTTAGAGGGCTAATTTGAAGTTCTTCATAGATAGCCATTACATATATCCCTTTTTTATGTAATGCAACAGCCCAATTGGGGCGTAGGCTACCTCATTGTTTAGGTTTCTATTTCACAATTAGACACACACCTGGTAGGAATTCTCTGAGAAAGTGATCAGATTATTGCTGAGGCTGCTACTTACACAACACACAACTAACACAAGAAACTAACACCCATGCATTCAGTCAGCAGAATTTGGATCTGAGATCCCAGCATTCAAGCAGCTGCAGACGTATTGATAACTAACTGACTCCACAGAGCAGAGTCATTTCTGAGAAGCTAACAGTTTACCAGGTAGTCAAGAAATACCCCACATTTTATGGAACCCAAAGACCCATTACTGCATTCACAAGCACCTGCCACCTGTCCCTATCCTAAGCGAGATATGTCCAGTCCATGCCTCCCCATCTGAGTCCTTGAAGATTCATTCTAATATTATCCTCCCATCTATGCCTAGGTCTTCTCAGTGGTCTGTTTTGCTCACTTCTCCCCATCAAAACCCTGTATGTACCTATACTGACTCCCATATATGCCACATGCCCCTTCCATTTCATTCTTCTTGATTCAATCACCCAAATGATAGTTGGTGAAAAGCACAGATTATAAAGCTGCGTGTTATGTTGTCTTCTCCACTCCATTATTATCTTGTCCCTCTTCGGTCCAGATATCTTTGTCAGAACCCTATTTTCAGCATGTATTCCTACCTCAATGTTAGAGACCAAGTTTCACACCCACACAAAACTACAGGCAAAGGTATAGTTCTGTATATTGTAATTTTCATATTTTTAGATAGCAAACTGGAAGATGCAAGGTTCTGCACTGAATAATAGCAACCATTCCCTGATCCTTTATTAATACATGAATAACAAAGCAGCATGAAATCCCTACATTTTTTATGGCAGACCAACAGCATTTATATGCATATTTATGGATTGACTTCTGAATTTCTTATACCATTGCAATGTGTTAAACTTTCCTATTGTCTTGGAATTAATTACTGCCTCTGATTTGGGTAATTAGAGAGTAGTGTTTAACATGTATGTATGTATGCATATGTGTGTGTGTGTGTGTGTATCAAAAAGCTGTGACTAACTTTGGAAACAGTGTTTGTTGATATAATGGCAACAAGTCACATGAAGGCAGGAGTAGGACAATCTTGTGAAATGTCCATAATAATTGCAGTACAGTTTATATGTGTAGAGCTAGTGTGTGATGTGATGAACAGAGCACAAGTTGTCGTTTCCCAAAAGTGTTTAAGACCTAAGAAGCCAACCTTTTCATTGGAACTGCTCTAGACACCTCACAAGATTTTTGTGTTCATGTACAGATTGCCCTAATAGTTTCGCCCTATATGGTTAATAGTCAAATTATCCTTAATGAAGTAAATGTTTAAATTACTGTCCACCAAATCTGGAATGTAAGAGCTGTTTGCGTGTGCCACATCATATCCACAGTGATTATACCACATGCAGATGGAATGACATTCACCAGTTTCTTAACATGTGTTGGTTGATTGTTGTAAATGCCAGATTTAAGGTGGCCCCAGAGGAAAAAGTAAATATGTGAAAACCAGGTCCACTCATTTGCTCATCGTTAGTTTTGTGGCAGTTTTTGCCAGCAACAAAAAGTTATATTGCAGTGGGTTATGGATTTTAGGGCATTCTATGTATGGTCAAGAATTATGTTGTGCTGATATTTTCTGTTTGCGATTATTATTATTATTATTATTATTATTATTATTTTACTAGGTATATAGGAAGTGTTATGGTCAGTATGTTGGATTTAAAATATTTTTGGATGCCATCCTTTTGTCACTGGCTCGGAAAGTTTATCTCCCAGACATGGAAATACTTTTCAACTTGGGGGATTGGCCACTTGTGAGTACTGTACAGAAACCACACATCCCATTGTTCTCCTGGTGTGGATCAAATGATACCCTTGACATTGTCATGCCAACGTATGGCATTACAGAAGCCGCACTAGAATGCATGGGAAGGTAATATATTTTTATTCTTTCTATAGTAGAACCTTTATTTGTAATGCAGTTAACGACGATTTCAGTTCATAGTGTGTATAAAAGCATGAAGCTTATTGTTCATTCTCCAATCATTCAACAGTACTGATCCAATCTGTATGTATATCTATTACACATGGAAGATTCGTCTTTTAAGATGTGACGCTGCACTTAAAGAGTACATACTACTACTACTACTACTGCTGCTGCTGCTGCTACTACTACTATTACTACTTCTGCTACTGATCCAATCTGTATGTATGACTATTACACATGGAAGGTTCATATTTTAAGATGTGATCCTGCACTTAAAGAGTACATACTACTACTACTACTATGCTGCTGCTACTACTACTACTACTACTACTTCTGCTACTGATCCAATCTGTATGTATGACTATTACACATGGAAGGTTCATCTTTTAAGATGTGATGCTGCACTTAAAGAGTACATACTACTACTACTACTGCTGCTGCTACTACTACTACTATTACTACTTCTGCTTCTGATCTAATCTGTATGTATGACTATTACACATGGAAGGTTCATCTTTTAAGATGTGATGCTGCACTTAAAGAGTACATACTACTACTACTACTACTACTAATAATAATATTAATAATAGTATCTGGAAGCTGAACAATGTATCTGTATACCCCTTAGTCTTCTCAGTGGAAGGAGTTGTCACAGAAATTCCTAAAAACTCTGGAGAATACAGATTTAACCATAAACATCTTAAGAGTGGGGCAAAAGGTCGTACTATTACAAATGTACCATATAGTATGCAAATTCCTGGGACATGCCCCTTGATCTTAGAGGATAGGATGAATTTCCTCCTGATTGAGCGAAATCCCATTGACAATGTGGGATAGGTTAGGGTTTCCCAACATATTGATGCTGAAATGTGTGATTAAGATGATGAAAATGATGATATTAATGGAACTCTCATTTCACTCTAAGAGCGAAATGAGAGACAAAGAGAGCTCTGACACTTGAGAGATTACATTCTTACAGATGAGAAGTTGATAGATTGCCTGGCTCTTCCCTCTTTACCCATGCCACCAGTCTCAGGGAATGAATTTTCTCAGATTTCTCCCTGCTTATCCAGACAATGACCGTATCACTTGGGGAAAGTGCTTAGCTTATCTGGGGATCTGGATTACCAAGGGATTGCTGTATATTAGTACTTCCAGATGGGCGTGTAGATCTAGGTTAGTGATTTCCTGCCTTAGGTTTGCTATATTGTACTTTGTTTGATACATGATGTCATTTGGAGGAATGTTCCTGATGTCATCATTTTATTTGGTCAGCTGCCCTCAGTGAGAATGTCTAAGTAAATGTATATAAGCATCACAGATCACATTATTGTGCTGGCCTTGTACACTTTCATTGCTTTAGCAGTACCTTCCAGTTACTTATATTCTGCCATCACATTAGGTCACACGTTAAGCAGATGAGGAGACAAGAACACAGCATGAACATTGTTTTATAGGTTATATGGAAAAAATTGTTCTTTTATGTTTTAAAATATTTCCAAATACATTATTTTTGTCCGTAGAGTATATATTACCAGCTTATTTATGATTCAACTTAATTCTGTTTTCAGAGTAATGCTTGATATGCTGTCAGTCCAGGGTAATATAGACAAGAAATGGGACAAAAAAATTGAGAAAGCATTTTGGAGAGGTAGAGACTCTCGGAGAGAGAGGTTAAAATTGATCACAATTGCTCGTGAACATCCAAATCTCTTCAATGCATCTCTTACAAACTTCTTTTTCTACAGAGATGAAGAAAAATACTATGGACCTAAAGTGCCACATGTATCATTTTTTAAATTCTTTGATGTGAGTATCTGCAAATTAATCTTATAATTGGGTACAGATATTTTAGTTATTATTCTAGTGAAATACAGTCAGTCCTGCTGTTACGTGTTGTTCATTAATGTGAATTGCTATAAGGGATTGACGAATGGCTGAGCGCTGTTTGTATAATGTGCTTTTGGCTATTACATGATTTCATCGAATATGAGGTTTGATGTTGGACCTAATTTTTAATGCCCTGACCTTACACAATTTTATGTAATACAATGTCTGACACAAATGCAACTACTGTGTTGTAGCAGAACTGACTATATGAATAATTTAGCTCTGTTATACTTCTTTATTAGTCTTGCACATGGTATCTACACATTTCCAGGACAGATGTTAATGTTTTCCTTTACAGATGAGTTAACTTCATTTGCATCCTCAATGGAAGAACAAATTATTGCTGTCAGCTATCTTTGGGTGTAGTAATGCCTTGTAGTCTTTCTTAACTATTCTCCAAAACTTCCAGATTGGCTCTGGAGCCATTCTCCTGTTCAGTGAGTGCTGGGGGTAAACCTGACATCATAATTCCAAATTTGTGATTGCACTGTCTGAAGTACTGGTCTCTCCTACTCAGTTTTAAAGTTCATCTTTTGTGCCCAAAATTGTTGTGTCTTAATAAGATAATGTATATTTGTACGGCCACCACACTTTGCTATGAAACAGCATTCCAGGTAATTTCTTTGGGTTACTTCCTTGTCATTCACAAATGCTGGTAAACTGTGTTAGTAGAGGAGATTGTTATTTAGGTGACAGATGTAATTAATATTACTGCATTCTTATACTTATTCCCAAGTTTTGTCCTGAGACTTCTAATGTGACAGTGAAATAATGTGGAATGGTGGAGGATGAGCAAGCTGTAACATCTGTGACACTGAATTCACAATGCATGGATAGTCGGTGTACATAGAAATTCTTTGTGTGTGTTACAACAGTCCAGTCTCTAAAATTCTGATGATAATGTTTGGAATAGAATACTGCATTAAGTAAGGTATCTTTCAAATGTATGCATTTTCCTTATATACATGTCATCTATACTGTTTTCATAACTTCTGCCTTCTAATGTCAAAGTAGCAATAGTGCATTGCAGGTATTTGCCTCTTGTTGTTACTTATTGCTGTTTACAATAAATACATACTGGGTGCCTAATTTTCTTTTGTTGCACTCTAGTTTCTTACATGTCTCCTTTTTTTGTTTTTTTTTCAGTACAAATACCAGATTAATATTGATGGTACAGTAGCTGCATATCGGTTTCCATACCTGTTGGCAGGTGATTCTTTAGTTTTCAAACAGAATTCCAAATATTATGAGTATTTCTATAATGAAGTTGAGCAATGGAAACATTATGTTCCCTTCGAAAGTGATTTAAGTGACTTGGTGGAAAAAATACAATGGGCAAAGGAGAATGATGCTAAGGCTCAAATAATAGCCAGGACTGGACAGAAATTTGCCCAGGAAAATTTAATGCCTCAAGATGTGTTTTGCTATCATGCAGTCCTATTTAAAGTAAGTATAAAATTTATTTCAAGAAAGAATTATATTTTTATGACCTTACTGGATTATAAATACTAAAACAGCTCAAATTGTTTGAACCAACTTTTATTCGAAGTTATTCTTACTGGTTAGTGCCCCTTCTGATTCCATGAAATATTGTAACCACTGCATATTTTAAGTATTTTTATTCAAGTCCTTGTTTTTGTTCCTTTAATTGAATTTTAGGTGCATATCGAAATTGATGCTGACATACATGTATACTTTTTGATATTTGCATCTTTTTTAAGGAATGGAGTAATCGACTGACAGAAAAAGTGGAAGTGGAAGATGGCATGAACCATGTTGCCCAACCTGCACCGGACAAGCCATACATAGACTGCAACTGTCATAGATCCTACAAAACTGACAAGGTTATCAGTTTAAACACAATACAGAAAGATCTGAATGTTCGAGATGAACTTTGAAACCACGACATTGCAGATGTTATCATCTACCAAATATTTGTATTATCTCAGTATTTTGTTTCCACTATTATATTCATTCATTTATTCCATTGGCATGTGCAGAATGCGATTATTCCTTGCCGTTCTCAGGATCTTCTTCCATTCCTCTACGTTATATACCCTTTCCTTCCACCCTCTTCCGCCAACAAGTCTTCCATCCTCCCTCACTTCTTCTTGTCATCTATTTCTTGGTCTACCTCTCAGCCTTGTTGTTCCCAGATTCATATATAATACTTTTCTGGGAATTATATTTTCTTCCATTCTCTGTATATGCCCAAACCAGCATAATCTGTTTAACCTTATTGTCTCTGTTACAGTGGGTTTTTTAACCATTGCATAAATTTCTTTATTGGTTAATATTCCCCAATTTACTTTTTCATTGTCATATACTGGGCTTAAAATTCTTCTATACACTTTTGTTTCAGAAATGTTTATTTGCTTTCTATCTCTCTTTCTTAGTGTCCAAGTTGCCTCTATTATTGTGCTCTTTAATCTTAATTTCAGTATTTTAGATATATTTTTATTTCTAAAAAATGTTTGTAGCATAAAGTATGTTTTGTTAGCATTTTTTTATTCTTTCTTATAAATCTATGTGGTGATTGTTATCTTCATTGAGTATAACACCTAGGTACTTAAAATTTTCAACTCTTTCAAATGTATAATTTTTTATTGTTAATTGTCCTATTGTATTTTGTATTAAACTGTTTTTCTGTTCCACTATTATATATTTTGTTTTTCCTTGGTTTATGTGTAAACACTGCCATTCATAAATACATAATAAAATTTAAAGTTGTCAAATAATCATTTATTTTTGTAAACATTCCTTGTTTATACAGCTGTAATATAAAATTAGGTTCTTTAAGACCAATAATAAACCACATTACTAGATGTTTACAGATATTTACGAAGAAAAATACACAAACAGCATAATGCCATGCCTTTCACATGCAACAATTTCATTCATACTTAGTACTAAATAAAATATAACTTCTTCCTTATCCATTCCACCTTTTGAAATTACACTACATAGTATAAAATAAACAAGTGACATAATACAAACACCACCTAAATAATAGAGATAATTTTATGCTATATGACTTGTTTTGGTGATCATAAGCAAAATACCTGTATGCAAAATGCCTAACATCAAAGACAGAAGTTCTGTTAGTAATTGATATTTGAAATGCTAACTAACGATTACAGATTCGTAAAGGGAGCAAGTAAAAATTCCTACTTAAAAACATTATTGAATGTTTTATCTGAGATGCTTGGTCTTGTGTCCTGATTATTGGAACATACACTTATTTAGTGTATGCATACAATAACCAGTGTCACAGTGTCCATAAATTTGAATTTGGTGACCACATCTAACCACAGGATTAACAATGAACAATATTTACTGTAGAGTTCTGTAATTTTCTAGGAATAGTATACCCCCCTACCTGTACACACATACATAAAATTCTAGAAACCCAACATTTTGAACTTTATTACATGGGGGGTTATTTGTAATTTGTTACAATTGTTCAAGGTCCTTTTGTGGCCACACCAACTATGGCAGCTTTATAGCACAGACATCCCACAACAGCTGCAATGCTGAAGCCACTAATACAAGATACACACCATGTCTTATGGTACCCAAGAGATTCTGTAATGTGTGTAAGTTCATATTACACAGGTTTTAATGTATTTGAAACACATTATGAACATGACAGTTGAGTTCTCATCAAGATGTTTATTTTAAACATTTTTTCAATTTTAGTATTTAATGCAGCATGAGTGTACATGGAAAAGTATATCTGTGCAGTGAAGCATCTATATGGTTCTGAAACAAATGTACATCAGTGAGGCAAGAAATATGACAACATATATGCAGCATATGTGCACTTAAACTGGAGTAGGGTGGAGCACGTACTGAAACACTCTTAATTAACAGATTAGCAACTGCTGTACATACCATGTCCATAGTTTTTTTTTCACTTAAACCTGATGTATGTATGCTTGCTCTACTATTCAGATAGTTGCTGGAAGCAAGATTGCAACTTGGACTTATAGTCACCATATTTAAGTTAATGAAAACTTAAACATAAAACAATCTTCAGTTTAAAATGTGAATTCTATTATGTAGCTGTCACCCAAAACTAGAAATATGTACATAACTTACACTGTTTGGAACATTAGTAAATGTTGCATTCTACAGATGTATGGTGATGGTTGGTATGGATCCAGCATGGAATGTGCGATTTTCCACTGAACATGTCAAGAATGGCTCCGAGGCACACAGTCCTCATACAGAAGAGAACCAACACAAAAAGCACCAGAACTGTAATGTTTAGCAGGAATGAAACACCTTTTTGATACAGAGGTCTAATGATACTAATAGTCTCACACCAGTTGACAGTGCAAATTTATGATGATTACACATCAGAATAAATCAAAGATCAGTAGCTTTAACACCAAAGGCTGAACATAACATACGCCAAGCTATGAAGCCTTTCTTTCCCCTGCACCCCATCTTTACATGGGATATGTTTACATGTATATTGTATTTTAATAATCTGTAAATGACTTTCAGCAAATGGATGTGTCTGGTACAGGTCTTCCTTAAAGAATTTAAGAAATTTCTGACTGTATAAAACCAAGAATGTCACTGCCATGTTCCAGAAGCTCACCAATGGGCCCAGTCTTCAAACAGTTGAATCATGTTCACATCTCCATGTTTTAAGATTCATTTTAATATTACCCTCTCATCTACACCAAATATTTTACTGTAAATATTCTAACATCTACTGTGGTATCAAGATGGTTACTGCAGCAAGAAATTTGTAATACATACTGAAACATGATCCTATTGCTCATGTGGTTGTGACACTGATATACTGTTGATACTGATAATAAGGATCTGTGTACATGAACATGTCTTGAAGAGAGTGGAGCTACAGCTGCATATATTCTTCAGTTCTGGCACTAATACAAGTCAGTGGTCTGTTTCATGCTCTAGCTGCTTTTCCAACTAGGCACAAAAGGGGCTGGGTTGTCCCTAATATTCTAAGTTTCTGTTATAAATGGTTTCAAAGCCATGCTAAAACTTATTTCAATTATTTACTTACCTTCATAAAAACCCCTTGCTTTACCACAGTTTACACCAGGAGAAAATTCATCTTCCATTTGAAAACATGGCATTGTTACATACATTACAACAGACACACAGTTACACATTCAAACACTGATATGAATAAACACATAAAAAAAATAAAACTGCTAATTCTACATTCTAGTTGCCTATTCTTGTGTTATATTGCTAAAAACTGAAGCTAAGATTGCTCTATCTTCATTTCGTTGCATGTTAGGAAACTTCTCATTTATAGGCCTACATATTTTCAACTGTCAAAAAGATTGTTTCAAGACACTGCAAAGAAGCCTGCTGACAAGAATTTGTTCACATTATCCTCCATGCTAAAGGCAAGTGATTTTTCATAATAGTTATCTGCTATGTACAATGTTTCCATCAGCCTCAAATTTTGTATCTGTTTTCTTGAAACATATCTCAAATCACAGAAAATGATAACAAACGACAATATTTTGAACACTACGTTGTTAAGTATTATATAATTACATAGGAAATCTTTTAATATGAATTTCAAAAATATTTCTGCACTGTCAATTTATACTGTATATGTGATGAATGCTGAAAACAGAAATGGAACTAACAGCATTGTACATTAAGTTAGCATTCTTAGAAGTGCTATGTAATAGAAAAATCACAGTACACACAAAAACAAGAGTAAAGGCAGGAACAGGAACTTTTATTTTCCTATTTCCTTATTCCTTGATATTACAGAATAAAGCATGAGCCAACAAAGATACAAAAGCTGATGTTTACACAACAAACATCTACAACCAGAGATGACTTTGTGCACTTCTGGACATGGTGAACTTTTTGACTTATGCAGTAATTCTTATTGGTGTGTGCTTATTCTTGTACTTGTACTGAATCACCACCATCTCACCTCAATTTCTGTTTCACATTAAATTATCACTTTTCTCATTTAATTTTCATAATGTTTAGAGAAACTTTGTATGGATACATTATATACAGTAAGATCATCAGAAAATAATTCCCATATTTAAAAAAAAAAAGTTATGTTCACTTACAGTGCTAAGTTCTGTTCTTGACCACTACATAATTTTCAGACATTTAAATGTTTCATGCAACTTTCTACACTAGAACTGTCATCTCAGGAACTACTGTCAGAATGAAATAAAAAGCTGAAGCACAATGTAGTTCATACTGAAAGATACAAAAGCTGTTTTTTACTCACCAACACATATGTATCCTCATTGTTTCCACTAAAATACTATTAACAGTTTTACGTTTATGCTGCCCTCGACAATTCACAGGATACGTATCATGTTGTACACTCATGACAAATTGCAAAACGTAACATGATCTCTTTCCCTGCATGCTGAACCGTGCTGGTTATACCTCAATTTATGGCACCTAATTTCATTCATCACAATTTGGTTGTGAGCTGTAATAGGTGTAGTTGGCATACTGACTAGAATACAGACTGGATGACAGAACAATGGTTCAATTTGTGAGAGATTTTTCTTTCCTTCAAAACATTCAGATTAAGAACTCCCCTGTATGCTGTCATGGCATGAACAGGGACTCCATCTTGGTTTTTCCTTTATAACAGGATGAGTGTGAGGTCTTGGATCTGCTGGGAGGATATGTAGTGTCAGCAGTTTGTTACTGATGACCTGGGACAGCATCATGGTCTGACAGTGTTGGTAACAAACTACACATTGATATTGCACAATATCCTAGAAGACCAAGGACCTTACCTAGACTGGTGAAAACCACGAATGTCACACAGGGTGAACTTGCTCTACTTTTCCACCTTCCTCTGTCATATTTCTCAACCAAAATACTCAGCCAACAAAATCAGCTACTCACTTAGGACATTGCCCTTGAAGGAGCATAGTATAAACCTGTTAAGGGAGCTGTACATGAAAGAAAAATGCAGTGTGACATATAATTGGCATTTCATTGTTGTTTCTTCACGAATTATCACACTATTTTGTAATGGAGACTGACTACTACTATCATTGCTCCTCAAACACTCTTGATAGGAGACCTTCTCCTGTACCTGATATAATGGAACCCAAAAATGTGTTCCTGGCAATAAGAATACAAATGGGACATTGCTTATGAGACCAACTGGCAGACAACTGGGCAAAAATAGAGGAGTTTTACATCCCTTTCTATAGTTACATGGTGCAGCAGCAAGCAAATGTTTACACATCGTTTGGTTCCTACACTTCACAGGTAACAGGAATGAAGCTGTTAGGATAGATGAAAATATTGACAGACAATGTAATATAAGAAACCTATCTTAAATTCTAAACAGGATATGTTAAAAATTTTACAACTATTCCACACAGCTGGCAGCAGATGACGTCGCCATCCCGTTCAAAGTAAAGGTAATTTTCAAGCAATATCCCCAAGAAACAGAAATTTTGGGGCATAAAAATATACAAAACTATGTGACTCCAGTGGACATATGACATAAAGTATACTGAAAGAATGGACTAATGCATACAGCATAACACTTTGCAGCAATGCATGCCACAGTGACAGAACTGAATAGGAAGTAGAATGTTGTGGTCACAAATTGTACATGGACAATTTATTCTCCTCCTCTGACTTATATCATAACCTAATGCAGAAAAGTAGTAAATATTGTGGGGCATGCCACAGAACATAGGACCTAAGAAAATGACACAAATGCAGTGAAAGTCGAGTAAGACCAGGACTGAGTTGGGGCAATACTGTGCAGGAACAAGTGAGACAATCATATGTTGAAAATTCACAGTGCCCCAGCAGAAGGTAATATCTGTGATGAACAAGGGAACCCTGTAAAATTATTCAGTGTTGCAGATTATAAGCACCACACGAGCTATGTGGATAAGAGAGACAAGACGGCCAACGGCTACTCTATAAACTGTCGCACATGGCAGAGAAACAATTCTTCCATCTGTTAGATCTGGCCATTCTGAACAGTTCACTATACTTTCTGGGAAGAAAATTTCACACAGATATTTTCAAATCTCCTACCTGAGGTATATGCGTTGTTGCCAGAACAGGTCAAACGACCTAATCCATGGAGGAAGAAGAAGATGATGATGATGTTGGCACTTACTGGCAGGCATGAATGATGCATAAAGGGGCCAGTTAGGAACACCACCAAATACTGCCACTAATGTTGGCTGAGTGGACTGTAGTGATAATAAGCGCTGGCTTGCTCCATGTAAGTAACTGCAATGTCATGTGTTCAGCTAGAAGTGGTGTGTGAAGTAAATGTCAAGTGCTCTAAATGTGAGGGGGGATCGTGTGAATAGAAGTTTATTTGAGGAGTATCACACCAGCTAACAACTCTAAAACTTCAAGTGCAACCACCCCACACAAAATTGATGCCTGAAACTGAATTGCAAATAAAAGAAACTAGAAATATGGAAACTTCCAGAAATTTTGTGTTTGTATTTAGGCCATAAGGATATTTATTGCATTTTTAAGACAAGTTGCAATACCTGTTTTATTCCCCCCAAAATGCCATTTGTTTCATTACTTTATCTGCTTTTTGTAAATCACGCATTAAAACTTAACCCCCCCCCCCCAGAAATACCACAGTGCAGACCTTATTATTTCAATTTAAAGGCTGTCCTTTACAAGTTATACAATGACTGGTCTCATGATTGTTATATGTTCAACATTAACACTTCCTGGTGCATATGAAGTCAGTGCGTATACTCTTTGTGTCCTTCCATACCATGGCAGTCAAGTCTTCTCTGGCTTATCTCTTATGTCAACCTGTTTCACTTCAGGTTATGTCCAAAGTAAAATGGCATGCCTTTATGGTTTGGTTGAAAAATACAACAACAGTTCATTTCTCTAACATATCATCAAGTATACAAGAACAAAATAAAATATCTTGATGCCTCCCATCCTTTTGATAAGATTCGTCATAGTTGTATGTATCACCGTCTTTTCTTTGGCACACTCTCTTACTATTTGTATAGCCTCTGGTATCACTAAGCTAGCAAATTTTAATGCTAAAAAATTCATGCTTCCAAGGTACAACTCCATGAAAATCAGCCTCTTTCTAAATTTCATGATTACTTCATCCATTGCCATATGTTCAAAAAGGTTATAACATTTTGCAAAGAATTATTCAACATATCAAAAATTGTTCTCAGTTTCCAGTCTCGCACACATTTTATCAGCCATGTCAGGCTGTCACATTTTCCAGAGAAATGTAAAATCTGTGAGTCTACAGTCACAGTACACACAATTATATGAGTTAAAGGCAGGGAAAGAAATCATTTTTACGGTCACGTATTCTTTGATATTATACAATAAAGCATTTACCAACAAAGGCAGAAAGGGTAAAAAAGCTGCTGTCCACATAATAAACATCAGCAACCAAGACTATTAACTTTGTACACTTCTCATTTGCTGGTAAACTTATCATTCCTTCTGTGTGCATTTATTCTGGCACTATCATATGACTACAAATATGTACCAAATCATTCAAATGTAGAACAATTTAGTTCTTCAGTCTGTCATTTTCTGCTGCACCCTCATCAGCCAGACAGAACACTACATTTTCTCATCAATAGTCAACACAGCACTAAGGAAGAAGATAGTGGGACCCTAAATTTTAGGATCAATGCCACGTATAGTAACACCAGCATCAGATATAGCACTGCTGGTTGTATTTTATGAAACATAACTTCTCTTAAAATGTGATCATTCTTATTTGATGAAGCATTGTGTGTGTGCATGCACACCCACACACACACACACACAGATCAGATATATGAGGCAGGGACATATGTAATACCCAGAGGCCACAGTAGCACTGTTGGAAGATTAAAGTACATATTTTGTGACTTTTTAAATTAAGAGATTATGAAAGTTCAACCAGTGCTACTGTTACCCTTTGCTCAGACAGTGCTCCTTGCTGAGTCATTCAGTTTTTAATGTATAAAGTCAGGATGAATGGAAAGACTGACTTTCATGTCCTACTTTTGAGATTACTGTGGTGGCGGTTGATATCCAGGAAACCGACTCTGGTCATAAGCACCATACTGACCTTGATGTGGAGGACCCTGTGGTCCAGGAGGTGGCATCTGAGAAGCTGGAGGTCTTGGATATTGATATCCACCTTGTGGAGGTGGGGGAGGATAAGTTTGAGGCCCATAGCCTTGTTGAGCATGTCCAGGATAAGAATGCTGTGATCCAGGCGGATGTGGAGGATAGGCCTGAGGCTGACCTTGTGGACCTCCAGGAGGAGGTGGCACATATGTCTGAGTTGTGGCAGGAAGAGACTGAGGTGGTGGGAGTCCATAAGCACCTGGCTGCTGTGGCTGAGGACCAGCTGATGGAGGTCCTTGAGGACCTGGCTGGCCCTGCGGAGGTTGAAATCCTGTTTGAGCTGCTGCAGTGGACTGTGGTGGTGGTTGTGGCAATTGCTGCTGTTGTGGCTGTGGTTGGGGTGGATAACCCCCACTTGCCTGTGTAGATGGAGGATAATTTTGTTGTGGTGGAGCACCGCCTGGTCCCTGTGGATATGTCTGTGTTGATGCTGATGGTGCCATGCTGGTAGAAACTCCTGTCTGTGAGTATGAGTTCTGAGGACTGGGCTGGGGTGGACCTCCAGGGAAAGGTGGTGATGCAGCACTTGCAGGTCCATAAACACCAGGTCCTGGTCCAGGGCTTGTCTGGTTGTTGTAACTGCTCTGATTTTGTTGTGATGGTGGTTGCTGTTGTTGTGCTTGTGTTGTTGAAGGCACATATCCACCAGGCTGAGATCCAGTACTGGGTGGTCCTCCCGGTCCTCCACTGCTGCTACCACCACCTCCACTGGTAGTAGTGGTAGCAGTACTGGAACCATTTCCACCACTTACTGCATTTGTACCTCCATATCCTGGTTGCTGCTGCTGTGGGGGTGGGTAACTATTACTTCCAGGTCCACTGCTGGCATTAGTATTGTAACCCACACCTTGTCCAGTCTGTGTAGAAGACTGAGCCACTGTTCCATAATTTGTCTGTGATCCAGAGGAGCCATAGCCAGGCTGACCTGTCCCTGGACCATAGCTGCCTTGCTGTGGTCCTGTGGCAGGTGGAGGGTAGCCTGACTGTTGTGCTGGAGGAGGTGGTCCATAGCCAGGTTGTTGAGCGGGACCTGCAGGCCCACTACCATACCCACCTGCCTGTTGAGTGGGGCCTGGACCACCAAATACAGCACCTGAGCCAACCTGTGAAGCTGCATTTGGAGGTGGACCATAGTTTGGTTGTGATGGAGGTGGCCCACCATAGCCCTGAGGTTGGGTAGATGGAGGTCCACCATAGTTACCTGGTTGAGCTGAGTTTGGGTAACCACTCTGTTGCTGTGCTGTGACTTGCTGTTGGTTTGGTTGCTGCTGGACTGGGGGAACATACGTCTGTAAAATACAGAATGAATGTAGTTGCTGTTTGTTTAAAAAATTTTATACATCTAATGCATGAAACAAGGAATATATAAAGGACACAATGAAACTTCATGCAGTTACATAAACACAGCATAACATCCCAGAAAACCAGCATCCTTATAAGACCTATCATTTCAATTCAGAAAGAAATGGAATGACAGTCTTAATGAGGAAGCTGGTCTTCTGGGATGTTATGCTGTGTAGTGGATAATTTAATACATCCTGACAATTCAAAGGAACATAGCACGTTAATATTCTCAGGCTGGTAGGTCCTTGAAGGAGAAGATGAATGCACTACATTATTGCAATGTTGGGTTACATTAAATTACCCACTGCACAGTGTAATACAGCAAAAGACCAGAAGCATCAACATCAATGTGGTGGAGCCTTCAAATCTTGCAGGTCTTAGCAGCTTATGCCCATTAAATAGGAGTGACTTGTAACACATCGTGCTGCAAAAAGTGTTGAAATCATTGCAACCAGAAGTGTCATAATAAATGAGAATCTTCCTTCACATGAGTGAAATATAATAATGTAAAGTTGTTTGCTGTACACTGCCCACTGTCTGTAGGTGAGATTATGTTTACAACATTTTTGGAAGTTATCTGTGACTTCAAGCAAGCAACAGGGAGGAAAACCCAAACAACTGGGTCTGTTCAATAAAGCTAGTCCGCATTATTGAGCTAACAACATGTTTCCCTCCTCTCTGTTGTCTTACAATTATTTAAAGCATTGCAGTTTGGGGGAAATTTGGCTGGGCCACTATGCAAGTGTAAGAATAAGTGTTATGTTGTTATCTATCATAGCAGCATCTGAGCAAACCACATGCTTAATCTTTTCAGTCAAGTGATTAGCGGCTGTAGTCAAACTGCTTGTACATGTAGCATATTTTTTAAAAATACCAGAAAATGCACTTGGATGTATGGAAGTAATTTTATTACACAGCAATCACCAATATATTTCAGCCACTCGTGTCCATGCTCGTGGTGGTGAGAACAAGAATACAGTTACAATTATCATGTGTCCAAATCACTCCATGGTAAAAAAAAAAAAAAAGGCATACTTTTTTGGTTAATAATCACAATTTACATAGTATGATATTGACATATTTGAAATATTACAAATCAAGAAGTTGTTGTTCAGTGTATCATATTGTGGAATGAGGTATATAGAAGATACATGAGATGAATTTTGATCCTGTAATAAAATTGATACATACATACAGGGTGTTTCACGACTTTCGGACATTACTGCAGGAGGTGATTTCCTAGGTCTTTGTGATCAAAAGTTCATATAAACATGTGTCCGATTTTGGACGGTTACGGAGTTATGACCGCTTGAAACTTAGAATAGAAGGTAACGATTATTGACAATAAACGGAATAAAATAATAAACCAACATAATACATGATACATTTAAAGTATAAATGTAAAGTTAACTTCGTGAAATTACCTTTAATTTGAACTGATCTGTGCTTAAAGGTGGTTTTCGAAAATGCCACCGCCGGCCGCAACACAGGCTGCCGCTCGGTTGTGAACTGCGTGAGTAGCTCGTTGTAGTTTCTGCGGGCTGTTTCTGATGCAGTTTGCGGCATCCAAAATGTGATCAAGCAATTCATCCCGCGTTACCACTTTCACACTGTAAACCAGTTCTTTCATCCATCCCCATACACAATAATCCAGTGGGCTTAAGTCTGGAGACCTGGTTGGCTAATTGTGTGGACCGCTACGTCCGATCCATCGCCCAGGGAAACGAGAGTTCAGGAGATTTCTAACTTCACGTGAAGAATGAGGAGGAGCTCCGTCATGTTGGAAATACATATGACCTCGTTTATTTAAAGGCACATCCTCCAAAAGTCGGGGAAATTCCTCCTGCAGAAATCTGAGGTACGCCTCTCCTGTAAGATGAGCTTCCAAGATGAAAGGACCAATCAGCTGATTGATCATCCAGAACTGCACACCACACATTGACACTAAAACGTAGTTGAAAGTTGCTTTCCACAGTGGCGTGGGGATTCTCATCTGCCCACACTGAGAGTTGTGTGTATTATTGACACCGTCGTGATTGAATTGCGATTCGTCAGTAAAGAGGATGTAACGATGCAATTTGCGACTGCCATTGAGCCACTTGCAAAATTCCAGCCTCGCAGCAAAATCGCCAGGTCCGAGATGTTGCACTCGCTGCATGTGGTATGGATACAAGCCCTCTGCATGCAGTGTTCTCCACACTCTCATGTGGGGAACACGAAGATGTCTTGCAAATCTTCGCGTACTCGCACGTGGACTGGTCTGTACCATCTGAACAATGCCTTCATCTTCATCGACACCTTCATTAACATCACACTCGGCTGCAATGTGAACGCCGGGAAGTGTACCGGTATCTCGCAATGTCTGGTAAACTCCAGTAAACATTCTTTGGGTTGGTATTCTACGGTTCGGAAAACGTTGCTGATATTCAGCTACGGCCTGAACTGAATTACCATCACAAAAACCGTACACATAAATCATATCTGCATACTCTGCAACTGAAAATCTAAACGGTATCGTGAACGTTACAGACGCACCGAGATGAGAATACATATGGGACTAACAGGCACTCTACACTGTTGCCTCTACTGCACAAGCCATTACGAAACTATCGCCGTACTGTTCTGAACATCAGGAGCCAGCACAGTCACTGTAATGCAAGTGATAGGGGTTTTTGAACATGTAGTAGTAGCTGAGTCATGCTTTATACACTGGCCAGGCGAATACCCACCCATCCCACCATCCCCGCATTCCTTAAATACGTTCCAAGTGGCGTGATATGGAAACTGGACTGGCAGCTGGGTGGGCGAGTCAGGTGGCAAAACTAATGCTTGCAACGCAAACGATAAGCCACCGAGTTGAGTACAACACTCGCCAGCTGGTTCCGTAGCGCGGTTCACACAAGTGCATGTACGGGAATTAAAAAATGCCCAAAACTTCGTAACCATCCAAAATCAGACACATGTTTATATGAACTTTTTTGATCACAAAGACCTAGCAAATCACCTCCTGCAGTAATGTCCGAAAGTCGTGAAACACCCTGTATACATGTATATAAACTATGTTAATACACTATCAGATACTGATAAAGTGGAAAATGAGAACGGTGAAATGGTAGTTGATGATAAGTATGTACCAGATTTGTAAGCGATGATACTGACAGCACAATGAACAACTGCAAATATTTCTCATCTTCTACAAACAGTTACTCTGATCCCAATGAAAGTACTGGAAGGGTTGAGTGGAATGGCTAATTAAAAACCACAAACTTTTCAAATTTCCATCACTAAAGGTAATTAACACACTACAAGACATTGCAGAATGTCAAGAATAACGTCAACAGAGAAGGCATATTTACTTATCCTCTTTATCCTGAATCTGAATACACACAATAATACCCCCAAGGTATAAAACAGGTATTGGTAAAAGTGCATTTTTTTTTACTTTACAAAAATTTGCAAAATATGATTCTTTTCTCTTAAGGCACTGAAAAACCCCATGCCTGCTGTTCAACATGGGGTACCACTTAAGTGTTTAGCAGTATATCTGTTAAGAGATACTGAAATGGTGGATGATGTATTACCTGTGCTGAAGTCTGGTTTTGACTGGGATACTGTCCAGGGTAACCCTGCTGAGGTCCCTGTTGTGGATAATTCTGGGGGCCACCTCTGTATTGCTGGTTTCCTGAAACTGCACCAGGTCCAGGACCTGTAATCAATGCAGTGCAACAAAAATTTTTACGTGCAAAGTAGGCTTGTATAACTACTTAAAGATAAACCTTTCAGTATGAATCATTAGTTCATTATTTCTCTGGCATATCAGATTTTATTCAATGCATGACTCTGGAAATGACATTTTCCACAACAAAGGAAGCAGCTTCATTTCTGAACTATTTAACTAAAGTATTTGAAAGAAAAGTATGACTTAAAAAAATAAGCAAGCAAGTTATACAAACATTATGAATAAACAGTACTAAAAATAGAGGTATGTAGAATATTTTGCACATCCTACTGACAATACGGTGCACACATTTTAAAACAGCTGGGTGGATATGCCTGTGTCATAAATATTAGAAACTGGTATGAACTGAATTTCACATACACATGTGCCATTGTAATGTCACACTGGACTACCAATACTCTTCCACCATTGTTATACAGATTTCCTGTGTTCATGTGGAATTATTGTAGTCCAGGCAAAGCAATGGTGTGTAACCTCGAGTCATGGACCCCCATGAGTATCTTATGAAAGCTACTGCCCCCTGTCCAGAAAATTGCATGTAAACACACATATATAAATTTTGCATACAATTTACTTTAGTGCATTCAAAATTGATTTCCTTCACACAGATGGAATATGAAAACAATCTCACAAAGAACTATATCCCCCCCTAAATAAAAATTATAGCCAATGTGATGGTAAGATGCTGCACAGAAAGGGTTTTGGATCCACATTTCAATTTTCAGACTGTATGAGCAGCAGTAACCTTCAAAAGAGTTCTGCAAGGTTGCCAAGTATGTGCAGACTGCTGCCTGTAGAGAAACTAACAAGGCTTTTGTCACTCTTGACTACAGCCTGCACAAGCACTTCCTTCAGCACAGGAAAGTTCATGTTGTTTTCCACCTCTAGTCTCCTCTCCTGGAGTTACAGCTTGACCAAATGAGCTCTTAAGTTCTTCAGCAGCATTAATAACGTGACTGCAGGGCCTCACATAAAAAAAAATTCACCGCATTTACACAGCCAAAAATATCTGCTACATGAAGCAGCAAATGAACTCTTCCCTGTCACAATGCTCTGAGAATGGGATTTCCTTTTCTCTCAAAAAACTGAAACCATGGCCTAGAGTTCAATCCAGTGCTTCAAAGCTTGTGCTCTGGGAAGCCAGTGAAGTGGTGTGTAGCAGAGAATTTCATATTCTGCTACCCCTAACTTCTTGAAAAGGCACTGCTTCATCATTTTCAAATGATTATTCAATTATTTTTGTATTTTAATAGTGTGCTGTTGTAGGTATAATCTCTTCAGCTGCCCTGTGTATGTGTGACATGGACAGACTTAACTGTAAAAAAAAACTCTGAAAATAGGCTTCATCCTATGTCCAAGCATTAGGATAATCTCTTTACTGTGAACAATTTTGATAGTATTTGGTACAGCACACCCCACAATCATCCTAAAACTACTACCAAAATTTCAAACTCCTCTATTTCCTGATGAGCCTATACTTCATTCCTAGTGCAAGGCCAGCATTAATTTAATCTACTTATTAACATTAATTAATGTTTAACACTATTACCAGCCACAACTCCATGGCCTCTTTCATCAGTTGTTTATTATCAATTATGATCAATTACTGTCCACTATTTTTGCCACGGGGTTTTCTACAGCCTTTTAAATTGGTCATTTCATTATTCTTAAAGCAAACCACGTGTCAATCTCATATATTGTACTGCTGCCAGCTGGTGATACTCTGTTGTATTATACCAAATGTTTTGGACTGTCAATGGTCAACTGTGTCTTCTGCCTCAGCTAATATCTCACACTATACACAGCAACAATGGTAACCATGGCAACAATGTGTAAGTCACTTACACCAAAAGTGCCAGCTGTCAACAGCTTGACCCCTTTCCCACGGGCTAATTCATATTATATTTGGCATGGTACATTCTTTTGTATCCTTAAACTACTTCCAAAATTTCAAGCTCACAGTAGTATCTCTATTTCCTGGTGAGATATTGCCGCCACAAACAGATATATTCTTTAGTACATAGATTATTATACACAGCATATTAATTCTGCCAGAAAAGGCTGTATACAAAGTTACAATAATTAAGACTTTTCAACTGAAACAAGGATGAGTTTGATAGTTTCGTTCAGGAATGCATCAATCCTCGATGCCAGCCCACACAAGTGACTGAATTTTATTTGGTGGCACCTCATATTTGTGGGTCCTTGCTTCATGTCATCTTTCTGGTGCATTACATTTTGAGGTGGTGCCTAGATTTCTGGAAAATTTGTGGACACCCAGTTTCATGAATACAGTGACTAGTCTATGGGCTGAACAATCGAGAAATAAATTTCAAGTTTAAATGTTTGTTAATTTTGTGACACAGTATGCAATCTTAGACATTTGCCCTTTTTCTCTGGATGCAAATATATCTAATCTTAGCAATGCAGATAAACCTACTGTCACACAAATAAAGATATATTTTAATTGCTAACTAAATTGTCAAAAATATTCATACATATTATTTAACTCAGCACTTACGCTGTGGCATGCTCTGTTGTCCAGGCATCATCTGACCTCTGTAACCTCCCTGCTGTTGCCCAAAGGAACCCATGGCTCCCTGAGAACCAGGTGGAATATCATTTGTGGGTGCTGGTGATGACCCAGGTGGGCCACCACCTTGTCCTGCTGGACTATGCATTCCGTGTTGTGGACCCCCTGGGGGCTAAAGCCATAAATTTAAATCTTACAGAAGGCATTAAATTCTTCTTATTGGTACTAATGAAATTTTAAACACACAAAGTGAAAAATAATTTTACTCAACTTCATGAAGGGATGAAAGAGAACTAAAAATGGAGCATGTCACCAATGTTTCAATCATGATGCATTTTTCTAGATATGCTGCACTTTGTCACACACAGAAGCACGCATATCAAGGGTGGAACATGTATTTCTTATGTTCTTTGGCTTATGGTTTTTATGCACTTGATGTTCAATTTCATTACTGCAAGTCAATAATATCACTGTCAAAGTTTATTCTATGTTGAGATATTCTACAGTTTAGTGGTCACACGTACTTGCTCCTGAAGTTTTATTATGAAATCCAAATGCTGGAATTCCAATTTACTATATTACTTACACAATGAATCAAGTTTTGTACATACATCTATGTCATTTCATACTCTCACTACTGAGCTCCCTGTGGCCAAGAAACGTTCAGTCTTTGTGTAAATATGTTTTGAAAGATATTACACACAGAAACTGCAAAAAGCAAAATGTTAGTGTGGTGTACAGGACATGTGTGCTTCCTCATGCACATGAGTATGTAGTATTATGGTCTTTGTGCAAAATTTACTTATGTTTTACATAAGCTTTCCTAAGAGTGCAACTTTGGAACTATATAAAATGTAACATTTCTCCTTGGCATGGAAAAAATGACTATTTTTCTTTGAAAGGAAGTAGTACACCAGTGCTGACAAATACGCTGGCAAATTTGAGACCTCAGTTGCAACGCAACAATACAGCTTTGGTAAGTGAATAGAATCCAGCACTCAACTACACAGGCTAATAAATGGAATCAGCTGCATAAATAAATGAAAACCATGGATCATCCATGATAGTCTGTTTTGTGTTTTTACAACATGTGACAAATTACATCAACACATTAGTTATAATGTTCTTTGATGTTATGATAACAAGGGTAAACAATGTAACAGCAAAGATATTACAACTACCACTGCTGTTTGGATGGGAAACTTAATAACAATAATCTGTGACTGGGATTAGTTCCAGATTACAGAGTTGTCATATAACAAGATTAAATCAACTGTCTTCCAAAAATGAATGTCTCTAAATGATCTGTTCCAACCCACGATGACACAGAAGGAATTAAAAAAACAAGTGGTTGCAAATCACATATGGCAGAATACCTGGGATATGACAGTATACCACAGACATTAGACAACTTGAATGTACAGCCAGTAAGAGACAAAAACTGTTAAAATGCTATTCAATGAGAATCAAATAATGTCCCTAAATATGAGCCAAGGGTCTCATTTCTAGGTAAAGGCAATACACACAGTAGACTATATTGGTAATATTTCAGAGATCTTAAATGTTTTTAATTTCAAGACTTTGCCTGGTGCTATTGCTCAGAAACAGGATTCATATTAACTAATGTTTAAAATACAGTAACCAAAACTTACAGGATTTTACAAACAGGGTATCCCAGGAGGAATGTGCCAGACTTCGGGAGGGTGTTCCTTATGTTAAAGTATACCGATATAACCCAAAACACCTATGTCCAAAGTTGAACGGTTATGGAGATAACGGCCAGAGAAGTTTGAAACTTTGACAGCTGTTACTCACTTATTGATTACCAAATACATATTAAAACTGGCAGGAATATGTGGTTTCTGTAATGTTAATATCTGTACTTAACATCAAACTAACT
>Ga0136643_10002151_pt1 | contig 25211 bp, 13 predicted proteins | sample TergutLab28metaG_FD_96883 | JGI IMG/M metagenome (GOLD analysis project Ga0136643, IMG submission 96883) | Labiotermes labralis P1 segment gut microbial communities from Petit-Saut dam, French Guiana - Lab288 P1 (version 3) (version 3) | ecosystem: Host-associated > Arthropoda: Insects >... | reverse complement strand
TTCATGCTAGAAATAGTCACAGATTAATTTCGTTGTACAAGTTGGGTGTTGTGGCAGCATGCCGTGTTGTGTAATGTTATGTTGCGAAGAGTGCCCTGCTACGTATGTGCATTCTGTGCTTCGTTGCGTGATACTCTTCGCAACATAACATTACACAACACGGCATGCTGCCACAACACCCAACTTGTACAACGAAATTAATCTGTGACTATTTCTAGCGTGAATTTAGCAAGGACTATATAGCTCCCTGATGATGGTCTTAGGCCCGAAATATGTCGGAGCGTTTGTAATGTTTTAATGTGTAAATTTTATAAATTTTATATATGTGCAGTGGCTGGTGTAACAATTGAGTAACTCGACAAAATTCACGGTGTAACAATAAAAATAAAAATATTTAAGGAATTTTAAGTCATCCCTCTATAACTTATGAGAATATAAAATAAGTATTCGAAGAAGTTCTACAGAACCGTTTTCAAGAGCAAAATGGAAGTTCGAGGCGAAACGTGTGCGTTGATCTGCAGCTTCCCTAAGGAGAATGAAACTTTTTAAATTTAAAACATTTCTCACGCTGTTTATCCCCATCCTTTATATTGCCTGTGGCATTGCTGCAGTTGAAATTGAACATTGTCTATTTACATACAAGAAGACGACAACTATAACATGTCGGATATTCTAGGTGGCAGTGACGTCAGAAGGAAAAGCGCGGTTTGTGTATTGTGACATTATGCGTCCCTAGGCAACCTTTTAGTTTGGAATAACACAGGAAGTTTGTCGTCCTTCCCTCCTGCTCCTGCACCTTTCAAACTCGGAATGCGTTCTTTTGGGGTACAAAGTCTAACCTTGTTTCTGTTGCGCTGGCTTCTTGATTCAATTGTTTGCCATAGCCCTGTTTATATAAAGACAGCCAATGCACATATAAACGTAATATTGAGGCGCGTTCATGTAACCATTTTTGCCGTGGAAAAGCATTGGAAGTATTACATATTCTGAGAGTGTGTTTGCAGCTTTAGTTATCCAGCATGCACAGCGCATGCGCCGTATTATATTGTCATTCGTGACCTCTACTATATTCCTCCACGTTTTCTCATGAACGGCACGAATTTGGGGAACAAGTTTTGAACATAAAACGTGTCTTGATTTCTTTTGCAATATCTGTCTTAGACATTTCTTATTATAAGAAGAATTGAGGTAGATGCTGTCATAAGCGTACACAGGTCTTTGTGTTAAAGTACCAAACATTCTTCTCATATTTGAACGAATCTTGAATTTTCTCGACAGATTCTAAAAAAAATACAAATTAAAATTTCACGAAAATCCGTACAGTGGGAGCCGAGTTGTTCCGTGTGGACGGACAGAAGGACAGACAGACGAAGGGACAGGCGGACGGATATGATGATGCTAACAGTCTTGGCAATTTTGCCAACGTCACTAAAAATGTTATATGTTCAATTTTGTATGAGATTATTTTCTCGGCTGTTCGTGAGTGAATTATACAGGTTCTGGTCTCATTGAATACTTTTAGTCAAAGTATATAATTTTTAAAATTTCTGTTGATATTATAGATGTTTGCAATTTAGATATAGGTTGTTATTATGTCTGTTAAATAGAAAATTCGTGTCGATTCTTTACACGGCGAGAGTTTTTTATTGCGATTCACCGTCAATTAATGAATGTTGTTGAAATTCACTATTTCGTCTCTTCTCTCGTATTTCTCCCACTCTCACTGCCAGATGTTATCTCCATTCACCACATTGACCTTCTCTGATTCTAACCAGACAATAAACGTCTCTTCACCAGTTATAACCTCTCTGCCTACGAAAGGCATAGTTGGAACGCAAGAACATTTCCTTATGAATTTGAACTTGGAAAGCTTGGACTGACCGGTCTTTTGTTTTTGGCTGAAGACCGCCTCTCCTCTCTGAAGCGTTTATTACTATTGTAACGTAACATATTCATTCATTTATGGGAAATCAATACAGAAAAGGGGCGAATAGATTTGCAGCGAAATGATGGGCAGTGTAAATTATATATCGTCTACTCGGTGCTTGACCTACTGAGACTAATGGTAAGGGAATACTGTATACGTACAACAGCCTATTGTCACAGTAATTCTAAATGTAAATGAATGGAAGCAATTTATGTAAAGAAACACTTATAGACTGAAAGAGTAACTGTAAAATACAATTGACAATCTGTAACGAAATTTTTCTTGACCTTCTTCAGCAGTGAGGATAGCTGCAGAGAGAAATATCAAACTAAAGTTTAAAACCAATTGTTTATGAACGTATAATTCAAGCACTGTCATCTTCAAGTTTTCATATTTGCCTTCAGATATCAAAATAATTTAAAATATGTGACATAAATCAGACTGCAGCAACTTCTTGGAAACCCCAAAATCGCAGTTGCCTTCTATACTGCCGCATTAAATGCAAGTACGCCATTTGTAAACTTCCGAATTATTAATCTGTTAAGAAGATGTCCTTAGGTTTCCTTATGTGCTAAGAACATCATCTTCTAAGAGGATAAACTTGATAAATAAGTCTGTTATATATATGACACATATTGTGGACGTAATTTTACCGAAACTGAGCCAGGAATCAGAATTTTTGTACGGTTACCTTCAGTGAGATCGGGTGTCAACATTAATTTAATATGACTGCGTATTCGTCTGTATATTGTGTACCATACACAGTATTCTACCACTTATGGTTCACGTTCGATTATATACTATGCTCAGGAACAGATGAATTTTAATACTGTTGAGAGCAACAGCAATATATTGGTGCTCTGTAATTGTTTGCCTACTTATGAGCAAGCTGTTTGCCATGCAGACAACGATTGACGTCAAGAAGCTGCTTATACGTCATGCCGCACAATTCCGTTGTTGGTCTCTCACATTATATATTAAGAAGGCGGGAACAATCAATCAGCTATGTTAGAACCGAAGGGGCCCCTTGAGACAGCATCGACGTTTTGTTGAATGAAATATGGAGATATTAGATAACTTTATATAAATAGATTGCTTATGAGAACGTAATTCTGAAAATCGCTCATGTAAACATAAAAAGGTAAAGTGCACTCTTGTACGGGCACTGAGCCTCTGTACAGGCCGTACGGCCCACAGGGGGAGTAGAGGTATAGCTGTACTCTTTTTTGACTACGGCACTAGAAGGGGGTGAGGGGTCAGCATTACGCCCCGGCCGCTCTTTACCCCCGGGAAAGACCCGGTACCTATTGTACAGGAGGCTGGGTGGGACCCAGGGCCGGTCTTGACAGGTGCGGAAAATCTCGCCCCCCACCGGGATTCGATCCCCGGACCGTCCAGACCGTAGCTAGTTGCTATACCGACTGAGCTACCGGGCCCACTCATATAAACATAATAACAATTAGAAACACAGTGTTCCACGTCTATATAAAACTACAGGCGAACTTATAGTTGGAATAGTTTGATCTCCATTTTTGTTTATAGAACACGGAGTGATAATAAATGATTCTTGTACAGAACATTAGTAGAATTGTCCTTATTTCATAGAAAATAAAATTCTGCTTCTCTGCTAGTATAAAGCTGCTGTTGTGACAGTAATGGGCATGCAACATGAACGCAGTGCTGTAGGTCAGTTCCATTGGACTACATTTCATGTGACTGATTCTGCCTTTAATACTAAATCTAATGCCTGTACTCATTATGCACGCTTCTCACCCCATATAAATCAGTATATTTCCTTCTATATCAAGCAGAAAAGTAGGCCCCATGTGAATATCACGTCCGTCCATCTGTCCATCTCGTTGTTTGTGACTTAGTAGCAGCGACTGAATTGCTATTAGGTCGTTAATACATTCTGTATATCAGATATTTATGAAATGTCGTCTAGTAAGCGCGAGTTTCGTGGAAATAGCATCTGTGGCAGTCTCACTTCATTTGAAAAGAGTGAATGTATACTGCCTGTACATTTTGTACTTCTTGCAAGATTAAGTGAAATTTGGTATGAGAAATATACAAATACTACTTTTTTGAAGTTCAGGTGACCGTGCATCGTGATAAATTCTTATAATAAAACGAACTAGATGCACTAATTTCTCAAATTTATTTTTGGAATAGAACTCTACATGTTTCGGACAGTTCCTCTGTCCACCATCAAGAGTTCTTTACTGTACACACAGCGATGGTATATGTCATACAGCTTGCAAGCAGGATCAGGAAGGAGCCGTCCTGATCCTGCTCGCAAGTTGTCAGCAAACCTGTATGACATATACCTATTGCTGTGTGTACAGTAAAGAACTCCTGATGAAAGACAGAGGAACTGTCCGAAACATGTAGAATTTTATTCCAAAAATAAATTTGAGAAATTCGCGCATCTAGTTGGCTTTTATTATACGAACTTCAACTGTCAACAAATACTGCCGTTTGACATTAGTGATTTTCGTAAAATTTGACAAGGGGGACTTTTCTTATGGACCTAGAGGAAGTTCTACCTCAATATCTACCCTTTTTCCGATTTGGATTTGTGTTTCAGGTAATGTTCAAAGATATTTGTTCAGCAATTGTCGGTTTCACGTATATTGGTACAGTGGAAGCCGTACTTTATCGAGGAATTACAAAATTTCTTTCCGTCCTTTCAATATGCCTTTTCCAATATTGGTAAAATTCGGTATACGATATCTTCAGGCACTGAAGGTGTTAGGTCTTTGTGTGTTTAGTGAAGATCGGGGGAGGCAAAGCGGCCCTTTTATTATGTTCGTAAATAAAATTACATTAAACACGTAACGTAACACCTTTTGACCCACTGCAATTAAACACACGTTTGTAACATCTGGGTACTGTGCCATGCAGTTCACTCTTCGCAGTTTATTCAATTCTCAGCCCATTCAATCTATCTTTGTTAACAATATTTCAAATTTTATTTTTACCTTACAGTAAAATCAAACATTTCCTAGACAACCAACACCCTTTTATGTAAAACATATATTGAATCTTCTATATATACCGTAGCTAATAACAGATACTGTTGGTTCGTGAAAACCTATTTCCTGTATATCACATACATCGGCAATTTGTAGAAGGAATAATTTAACGTGGCAGGGTATGTTGTAAGGAGGTAGAAATTGCAAGACGCTGAAATAAACCCTATTCTCTCTGCAGATGGTATCGGTGTGTCCTCATGTCCGTATAATCTTCAATTCAAAGCAGGTTTCTTAGCCACCTGGACCTGCACATCAATATATTCCTCATTACATTGAGTGGATTCCAGTGCAGCAGGCAGGTTGTATCAACGGGGGTTTGCATGTCAAGGAGAGAGAACCCACTTATCGAATTCAGCCTTCAACTGTTCGAGAAATACGGGCTACAGTATCAGTCACAGAACAGTCACGTAAATAATAATATTATAACAGCTGTGTTAGTAACACTTTTATTTGTGTAACGGGGTGGCGAAAACAGCGTGGTCGGTATAGCGACTGGAAGTTACGAAGTTCCGAAACTCGGTTGGGGGTGAGATTTACAGGAAACATCCAGACCGGCCCCGAGGCCTACCCATCTTCTTGTAAAATTGGTACCGACTCTCTTTCTCGAGAGCAAAGTGGTCGGAGCATGGCGCTTCTCATTTACCATTCTTGTAGCGCCGAGATTGATAATGGATAGAGCTGTACGTCTAGCGTCCGTCAGTGACTGCTTGGTTTGTTACGCTACAGCCTTTAGTTTGTCGGCGAGATGGAGTAAGTTTCGAGGACAATCTTAGTTGATAAGATCTTTAGAATTATCTTAGCAATCAAAGCTTTCATTTTGTGAAATTTAAAAGCTGCTGTAAAATTTAGAAATTATTTTTTTCAATTACTTCTATTAAATTCTGCCATTTAATTGTATTACATAAAACACTCCCAAGAATGATGAAAATGTCGGTTCTTATACTAGTGGTTTCATCGCGCAGTATCTGCACCGAAGTGTCTCTTCCGTTTTCTTAACGAAACACATGAAACGCAGTAAAGATATATTTGTACCTTTCTACGTCGTAAAGCCAAATAAGTGGAGCCGGGTTATAGCTTCCTCTTTCTTAACCTCAATGCTAGATGGAAGTGAGCAGGTGACTTCAAGCCCCAACCGCTTTAGTTCCACGGAAAGAACTCCAGAGCCTAACGAGGAGAAGCCTCTGAGGGCCTCAAAATCTATCCAGGCCTTCTGGGGTAGGGAAGAGTATTTTGTCCCTGCATGAATTGAATAAAATCCATAAAACCTTATGCAAAAGCAGAAATGTAACTTCGCGATCAGCTGTAACTTTATTCACACTGCAGAGGCGTTTAAATATGTTTCGTACGGAGTGGGCGTGTACTTTCGTTGTCTGCCGCCCCGCACGTGTCACTGTGATGTAACATGCGAGATGTCGATCGTAGTTTAACCCTTTAAACGCCGAATTAAGTCCCATCTGCCATTTGCTGGCATTATTAGCAACTCACCATATTCTCCACGTTAGCAGGATAAGGGTTAAGATAGGACGATTTAAAAAATAACAGAACTTTCCAAACTGTGTTTTGATGCCATCAAATTGTTACGAAGTGTCGACATGCAAACCATTTCTGTAACTCATACTGCGGTAGCTATTTTACGCGATCCTCAGCCAGGTTTGTGTAGCCAACTGCAATTCTTAGTCAGGTCACAGTTTTCGTGAGATGCCACAAAATCTTTGTTGCTATATACAGAACTCTCTACTAATATTGAAAAGAGGATTCTTGGACACAAAAATTTACAAAACATTTTACTATCTGTATCCTGTTATTTTTTGCATTATCTATTTCATAGTAACACGCTGTAATTAAGTTTAAGATGTACATTATACCTGAAATCTTCGACAGTGTTTTACAATTTTAGCCGAACATTACCTTTGGGTTTTGTCCCTGAAGATGCCTATACGTGTTAGCCGAAAAATGTTGGAGTAACTTGTGTATGGTACAAAGGATGCAGTCAGTTCGAACAAGTATTATCCCTGTCTTACTCATTACACGGAAAATGCAAAATATTAAATAATCGGAAGCACATTCACTTGTGTTATCCGAACTTTCCATTCTCACTGACAACAGAATATTCCAGGACCGATGTAAACTGAAGTGACAAAGCAAATATTAGTTAGTTTTTAGGAATCTATCGGGAAGGCTTGTTTACTTAAAAAAGTAAAAATGCAAAGCAGTCCCATTACAGGTCAGATGTGCCCAGAGGGTCCCAGGAAGTTAAGTTTCCCAGATTACGTGACAGTGGCCCAGGATGGTGGTAAGGTTGTCAGCCCTACGCACCGGCCGCCTTTACTCCCAGGAAATATTCCTGGTACTCGTTTCTGTTGGAGGCTGAGTCGATCCCAGGGCCATAGTGCGATCAAAAGGATTTTATGTCAATGAAAAATTCCAATGACACCATCTGGAATCGAACCAGCTACCTTCCGATTTGTAGCACATCACTGTGCTACTGCGGTCCCCGCTTGATTACTTATTGAAGTTATATTTTCTGACCTTCGATAAAGCGAAATAGGTCACGTTGTAGATTCTTCAACAGACTTGTGTCACAGGCATTGTGAGATAATATTTACAAGTAGATTCATAATTGTGTTGTTTCGTTTATTGTTCTTATTCTGTAATGAAAAAAAAATTACTTCTATGGTATGTTTCGTGGGAAAGCTAATATTTACATTTAAACATGGCAGTAATTTTCAGTTTAAATGGCATCATTGTTAGCAGCAGGTGAATAAATAGGAGAAATGTTCCTTTGCAATTACTGGAACTGTGTGCGGTTCAGCTGGCGATTTCAGGAGTATAATAAAGACGGACGTAACTGAGGAAACAAAACTTTTAGCACTAATGCTAGCGACTGGCTTAAGCGTGTACTAAAGTCTTGTTTATTCAACAGACGCTGCTTGTGCTGTCAGACACTAAGAATGACAGTAGGGGCTGCAACAGGCAGAGGTCAACATCTGTAGGCTGTATCGTCAACTTAAATTTTGTTTTCGCGTCCCTTCGATATCAGAATCTTCTAAATACGAGTGTTTATGTAAAAACACCATATTTTGAATTTATATCATAGTATTTTCTCTTTTAAATTCTTAAAAATTCCCTTAAAAATTAATCGTACTGGGACAACCAAGCAAGACAAAGTCCTTGCTAGTGGCTTACTTAAAATGAAATTTCAAGTACGAAAATTTTTATATGAACTGGTCCCTGGGTGTTATAGACATTCGTCTACACACGGCATTTTGTTTTAAAACATGCACATTTGACCCGAGGGAAGTTTTGTGAGCTCCAAAGAAGGTATCTATAGCTCAAGAAGAGTCTTATATTGTACCATTTAAGGACATCTTTAATTAAATGTTAAGGTGAATGTAATTTATGTAATACTGCATACAGATTCTTGACACTTGTTCTTGCATCTAAAATATCGCACTATACCACCATGTAGCAACAACAGTCATATTGTTGGAAGTATCCGAAGGCAGAGTGACTCAGGGTGAAGGCTGTGAGGGTTACTGTTACGAACAGTTTGCAATAATAAATATCATGTTTATCTCCTCCAACTACATTCAAATATTGGTATCAAAACGTAGAAATTTTATCCGTGACTAATATGGCGGGAAGAAAATTTAAACTCTCTTGTACAACGTGGGCTTAACAGGTATCATGAAACAGGTCTGCCAAGAGATCGGACAGAGGTCAAAAATTGATTTCTAATAATTATATGCAAAAGGTTTCCGTTTGTAGAGCAGGATCTACTGTTCACAATCTCGTGACGCACCATCTGTGGGTTAATCGAATTTTTGTTCGACAATTTACAGCACAGTTTATCTAATCTGATTATATTAATAGCAGAAGATACAATTTGGGCATATCTGTCTAATAACCGCAACAATACAAGGCTACCCGATGGTGCTAAGAACGCGTATTTGTGCTGTTTTATGAATTTTTAAATTTAATGTTTTGTTGACCTTGCATCGTGATATAGCCATACAATAAGAAACAACACGATGCACTATTTTACTCTTACTTATTTCAATAATTAACCTCTACATGTTTTGAGCAGGCTTACTACTCATCATCAGGAGGTACTACTCTGTATATACAGCAACTGGTATATGTCATGCGTTTATGTTGACTGGCTGTTGGCAGGATTATTGAAATAAACTGAAAGTAAATAGTGCATCCTTATGGTTCTTATTGTACGGCTATTTTATTACATTATCTTAATGCACTTTTATTTCTGTATTCAGTGAAACATTCGATATAGCCTTCCTATATACAGACGTACAAGTACAAAATCAGTAGATTTCAAGGTATATAATTTTCTGCAATATTCCTCTTTTCCACTAAAATAGGACAAAGCTAAATATTTTTGTTACAAATTATAAATATTTAACACAACTTACACAAACCCCACACTGTATTAAAAGAAATAATCCTGCTATGACGAAAACAAGTAAATCCTCCCTAATGAAATTAAACAGGCTGCATACACGATACTTAAGCTTCTACAAGGCAGTTGGTTTATAACTCTGTCATTGTTTCGTTAGATTCAATGTGCTTACGTCACAGCCTGGGGACGCCTGTATGGATTAGCATCTCGAATTAATTACATTAAGTCACGAGCGACATTGCTGATATTGCCAGCATATTAGTAAATTTCTTTGCATAAGAATGGACCTGAGATTTTGTACAATATATTACTATTTTTTGGATAAGCGATCGGTTTTATGAACAGTAATTCGAAATCCGTAACAATAAATGTTATACCAAAATCATGGAAGCAACGGTTTCTGTGGAAATTTGACTTTCATTGATGGATGTTGTTCAAAATAGATTTTTTTAAATAACATAACTTAAAGTAAACATTCACTGTGTGTAATTTTAAACATAGAAAGTCAGACAGACAAACCTTTGAGCTTTTAACCTCTACTGACTAAAATTAGGACTTTTGTATATTGACAAAGAAAGCTAACCGCATAGAAAACTCTGTAATTGTAAATGGAGTGGGAAAATATAAAGAGTTAGGATACAGTTTTTTGGTTAGTCTCTACTTGCAAACATGTTGGTCTGTAAAAGAGCCTAATTTACATAATATTTTGATGGGACTTCCGAAAGTACTTTATCAACTTTGTCACAAACTTCTTTTAAGTTCGATGTGACAGCCTCCCCCTAGACCGTTTACCTTACTGTGAAGTTCCAGTTTCAAAATTCGTATTGATTCACAATAAAACCGATATTTCATCAGCACCAGCGGGCTTTCCGTTTGTCCTATAAGCTCTGATATATAAGCATTGCTCAGGGTTATATGGGTATTTCCGTCTTCAAGCAGAGAATCTGCTTACAAGTAAAAGAAAATAATGACGGTTCTTTTTTTTGCGAAGTAGATCCTAGAAACAACCGGCCGTTGAAGACGAAGGCACTAACTTACTTCGAAGAGACGGGGTATGTTAAATTACCAATTACACAACGAAACATTTGAGAATATCAAAACTCTCGACGACATGGCTGTGGAAACCTAAAATTTTGGAACAAAAAATTACTTTAAATTTTCGCGATTTTTTAGTTACTTTGTGGGAAAATATATTACAGGAACGAAATTAAAACCTTTTTTCTATATACCCAGTGGTACACACACGCACGCACGCACGCACGCACGCACAGAGGCTTTTTCTCATCTTTTCTTTTTCGTCTTCCATAAACCGTATCGCGAAATTTTTCTCATCTTTCCTCAAGTATTGAATAAATACGAAAGTGTAGTTTATATTTTTCCTTTTACTTAAAAAGCATCTCGTGAAATATACGCATTTAATTAACACTTTACATGCCTTACAAATATCCAGACGAATAAAACCATAACAGACGGTCGGAGTGCCTAAAAATGTGTGCTTAATTTGCTTGTTTTTTTCAACATTTTTGCGTAAGAAAGTAACGCTCTTGTGCCAACCGACTGCCTCGATTTTATTAATAAAATTATCTTATTTTATTTATTATTTACAAGATGGTCTTTTTGGTTTACAGGTCTTTAGTTTTCCAAAATGAAGTGAAACTTCATGAATATTTTACTACTTAATTTGCCAGTTTTTTGTTAGATGTTATTTCGTAGAACACGATATTGCGACAGGAACGATATATATATATATATATATATATATATTCATATCAGTGGGTCACCTATCTTTTTATATAAGATACGTCTAATAGAAAGTTATATTGCCATATTTCTTTATAATTAACAAATCAAAACGATCCAGCATGCACACTTATCTATGAGAATATATAACTGCTTAATAATTTAGCGAGACTTGAACATGTGAAACGTCAATGTGAACACATCATCCTGAATGCCGAAGGAGAACCACGTCTCTGTGCGTTATAGTTACACGATTATTTTATATATAACACACCCAAAGAAAATAGGTCTTTCCAAAAGTACAGGTAAGTTTTGCACATTCGTTAAATTCGTAACGTTTATTTATTGTCAATATTCAAGAAATATTATTATAATTATATAAAGAATTAGTTATTGGCAGCTACTGCGTCTCGTCTAAACTCTTGTATACCTGCACCCAGAATTTAAGCGGTATAGGATGTTACTGTTAGAAAATATCTGTAACTAACAAAACTGAATTAGTTTTTAGATTAAGAAAATCACCGGAATTTAAAACACACATTTTAATATTAATATATGTCACACTTATTTTTCGAAAAAGAAAGAGCAAATTTCATCTTCTATAACGAAAATACCAGTAAAATTTTGGATATGAATTATATTGTTACTCCTCATATAGCAGCAGAGTTTGTTATTATTTTTCATCCTTAGGCTCAATTATGATGGATATTCATAGCGGCGCCGTGGCTTCGCTGTGATCCTCCTTACCGGTAGGAACCGTCTAACCATTACCGCCATACAAATATCCTGGCCGTGTAACTTTAACAGTCTGAACCTGTTGCAGGTGGTTCTCTAAACTCAAACACGCAAAATAACTTCCCGTAACTTCTAATTCTTCTTCCTTGTAACAATTTCCTTTTTCCTGGGATTTATCGATCCCGTACGGAGTTACGGTGGCCATGGTTTCTACCAGGGTCATAATAATGCAAAGCAAGTTGCGCACGAATGCCTAACTTGCAGGAACGGATCCCTTCCTTTAGGGAGGTGTGGAAGCCGACAGTCCGAGCCGAATATCGCAGATGGCTACATTCTGCGAGGTCAGTAAAAGTGTCCGGAAATACCCTGCCGTAATAAGATTATCACTTTTTTTTGGTGTGACGCTGTTTAGTCTGGTGTACTGACTGGACCTTTGGTGGGGACCTATCTTGCTTCAGCTTTTGGGATAGAATTTGTTACACTCCGTGCTGCCTCTGTAGCAAAGACTCTACAAAATCTCGGTCGAATCATAGATTACAGTCACATTCCTCAAGCTACGATTAGATACCGCATACTCTAATTCCGCTATTTTATTTGTCTCACCAATTTGTGATTCCCTTTCTGGATGGAATGCAATGTAACCCAGAAACATACAAAACGTACTATAAATCTTTGTAAAGCGCACAGTATGAATTCAATTGTTTTACCATTATGAATAATTTATTAAAAACATTAGGAGTTTTTAAAATTTTGTGACATTTTAATCTTTTTAAATAAACGTTGTAGAGATTTAATATTTTGTGAACCGTACATCGTGAAATATTAGTGGAATAAGAACCAACAGGATACACTGCATACTTTCAATTTATTTGAAGATTAACATCTACATGTTTCGAGGCGGTTTTCTGCTCATCTTCGGGAGGTACTAGTCTGTATATACCATTGCTGTATATACAGACTAGTACCTCCCGAAGATGGGCAGAAAACCATTTCGAATCATGTAGATGTTAATCGTCAAATAAATTGAAAGTGAACAGTGCATCCTGTTGGTTCTTGTTGTCGAGATGTTTTCTTATTATCGTTTTCTGTCTTTCTTGAAATTCCGAACTGAAATTTTTGTTTTCTCTTTTACCAAAACTTAAAAATATGCGCATTTTCAAGCCTGTCGTTTATAAGCCCAATAAACTTGTACGTACCGATGCGTAAGCAAATGTTATTATCGGCATTTCTTTGCGTATGAACGTTGGCTGTAGTAAGTACTTGTGAAAAGGGATACTTTTTTTTAACTTAGACTTTAAGATATCGATAACGTGGATGAGTTTCACAAAATTCGACGCTTAATAACTTTTAGATGACGCCTGCTCTCGGACATATTAAGATTTCCCAGCACATCGCTGTCCTTACCTTGCTGAAATCGATGTGTCTTGTAGGTACTTCGTTAACTTCGAACTGGTCACATATCACAACTTATTTCTACTAAAGAAATGAAAATTTGTTCACCTCTCGATACATTCAGCCTTATCCGTCATGTGCTGCTGGTCCAGTGGACCTTCAGTACCTTAGTTGCAATTCCGTCGCAAGGGTTCTTGCTTGTCAAAAAAAAAAAAAAATCAAAATTGATCCATTTTCGTAAGAGGTTATAGGTCAAGGTGCAAGGTGCGATAAGTTACAGAAAAGTGCAAACACACATAAAAGACAGATATAAAACAAGAACGTGATGTTTATCATGTATAAATATGTTTTTGTATAAATATATACAACAAGTGCAAGACAGTGCAATATATTTGGTTATGTTGGAATGATGATATATATATATCTATATAAGCAGATTATTTGAAGGTGTTGGATGTGCTTGATTGATGTTGGTGGTGGTGGTGGTGGTTGTAGATGGTGCTGATGGTGCTTGTTGGTGCCAAGTTGTTGATTGTGAACTCACCATTCCTCTTAGCGTTAAGGTGACCGTAAAGTCGACTTAAGTCGATGGCCATGACTGACTGCGGCAGGGCGACGCAAAGTGCCGTGAGGGTTACCACCATCAGAACCAGGTGCCGTGGTGTCGAAGAGCGCACCATTGTGTCTTCAGCTGCAGATCTGATGAAGGAGGAGTGTGAGTGTGTATGTGTGGTCCTCGCGCTGGAGAAGAGGCTGGGAAGCGAGTGGCAACTGTCTCAACACTACAGAAAGCAGGGCCTGCTCTTAAAACCAGCCGAAAGCCGTCGCGTCGGGTAGTACGCGCCTGTAATTATTTTATGAACCCAGTAGAGGTGAACTACCCACGTCACAATACCGATCGACCAATAGGAATACCTGCTTCTGCGCGGGAACGAGAGGGTCTATGGCCAATGGGAGTATAGAATCTAGAAAATCTACATGGGTCTCTCTCTCATATCTAACTCTGTGTGTTCCCGTCTCTCTCGTAACATTTCATTCCCCGCGTTGTGAGGAGAGAAAATTCTACGAGGGATTGTAGAGTGGGAGAATTGAAATGTAGGGTATGAGTGGTCAGAAGAGGCGGTCGAGGTGTTTTTGGTGCACCTACGCATCACAATGCCCTAACCCTTGAAATGTTGTTTCCCTGCTGGCATGCAGCCAGAATAGTATATATCATGTTAGGCGCCAACCAAGTCTGCACAAGGAAGGGAATGATGAGGTCAGAGGTCACGTTTTGGCGGGAAGTGCATGAATGGAATGGCCTGAATAACAACAGAAAGGATAATGGTCTCCTGTTGATATTTGTCCCTCCACATCGCCTTCGCTGGGGTTTACGGCTTCATTCACACAACACAAACAGATGGGAAAGTGATTCAATAAGATGTGTCAATAAAGGTCAGGTTCTGTTTCACGTTCAGAGTGAATTGGAGTTATATTCTGAACACGTGTCTAATTGAGTCCACTTAGTGCGGGAAATTAATCTCCGTGGAAATAAGGAAAATTAAACGCGTTCCTCTGCATACGGTACAACGTAGGCTAATTTGTTTTAGGTCCACATAATGTTCTGTCTGCTTGAACGAAATAATCTGAGTCAAGAATTAGACCTGTTCGTCCTCTCTGAGATGTACTGAGTCATCTAATGTTTCCTAACAAATTGTTTTGTCTGAAACATTATTAGCGTGACATAAGCAAGAAGGTTGTGGTAAGGGGATTATGTAACAAGTATGGCAGAAATCAGAAATACGAGTACATACATTACGTTGATTAAAAATTATGGAAAAATAACAATTTGGGAGACTCAAGCATAGATGGCAGGGCATTGTTGAAATATATCGTATTTTAAATTTAAGAAATATAAATTGTTAGCTGTGCACTGGATTTATGTGCTAAGGGCCGAGATCAATGGCGGACAAGTCGTGTGAAAAGAGTAATGAACATTCACGTTCCATATATGGCGGAGTGTTCCTCGAAAAACTGGACGATTTTTAGTCCATGAAGGATTATTGATTGCGCTCTACGAATTTGAATTAAGTGGTTGCAAACACAAATTTAATGCATGTATCTTGTGAGTGTGTATATATTCGCATGTTGGCACAAACATGCGCATATTGTCATTCGTAAGTAATTAATTAGTAATTTAAAAGTCATTCTTAATTATGATTTCATATAAATATTCTATACTTGGTAGAGTCAAACTTGAAATGGCACGGAAATGTCAAGATAAAATTTCTTGTGTATTATTTCCGTTCCTATGGTTCGATTAAGAAAAAGCAACCCCATTACAGGCCTGGACAGGCCCTGGGGGTTCCAGGAGGTTGAGGGTCCCAGATTTCAAGACAGTCGGCACATGAAAGTGATTAGGTTGTCAGTCCTACGCTCCGGCCGCCTTTACTTCCCAGGAAATATTCCTGGTACTCATTTCTATTAGAGGCTAAGTCGACTTCAAACAGGAAGGCTTAAGTACATGAAAAATTCCAATGACGCCATCGGGAATAGAAACCTGCGAACTTCCGGCTCCTAGCGCAGTGCCTCAACCAACTGCGCCACGGCGTGTCCCACTGCCTTTGGTTAGACGGCGGAATGTTCGGAATGTGATACACGAGAAACTAAAGGCTTGGTTAGTGAGGCTCTTTTAACATCACGGCTTGTTAATGTATTTCAACTTGTTTTGTTCTGTACTAACTTGGGGCTATAAATTGCGCAAAAATTGTGAAAAGAAAAATTTACCACTTATCACAGTGAGTCTACACCCCAGTAGAAACTAATTTTCATTTGGGCGGAAAGTTTAGAGGGGGTTCTGGAGAGATAATGAAAATCCACGACCCAGGAGGCAAGAAATCAGGCATAACACTGCAACAAATGTAGCAACGCACTGTACAGGGGTGCGACAATGCCCCTGGAATATGTCGTCTGTTTAAACCCACGTTCCGCATTGAATTGTGACTCTGAAGTTACATAACGTTCTTACAAGAATCTACTTCAAGTTTGACGGAAACCAAAACTTCCTATGAAAATTATATTCAACTGTACACCTGAAGCTTCACTCAAAGTAAGAGTCGGAATATTATAATCAGAGAGTCCATGGCCGCATTCTGTCAGTTCCTATCTTGTCACATAAACTTCTGCTCACGAAACACGACGCAACAGAGGAGGTCTGCTAGGTCGTAAGTAGGCTTTCACACTTTTTATAGGCCACGAAGACCCTTAGGGTGAGTAGAGGTACAGCTCTACTCTTTCTAGGACCTCGGCACTCTGGATGGGGGTGGGGGGTCAGCCCCCTGCCCCGGCCGCCTCTAACCCCGAGAAAGACCCCGTACCCATTTTACGGGATGCTGGGTGAGCCGCAGGGCCGGTCTGAACGGGCGGAAAACCTCGTCCCCACCGGGATTCGATCCCGGACCGTCCAGCCCGTAGTCAGTCGCTATACCGCCTGAGCTACCCCGCCCACCAACAGACGTCGTTAAGTGACTTACGAAGGAATGAAATGAATCAATTGACATTTACGAATAAAAAACACCTAATTATTAAAAATGTGCTCATTAAGAATTTTGTTAGTTTTGTAATTTTTAATTGCCTGCTGATCTCTAACGTCCTTCTCAGAAACTTTATTTGGCTCTTTGATCAAGGCTGCTTCGTTATCCTGAGAGTTATTCCTGGCGCTCCCAACTACATTGAACTGTATGTGCCGTGAGTGTTTCTGCTGCTGCAGCAACGTAGTTTCTGAGCCAATTAATTCAGCGAAGTTCCGAAAAGGACTTTTGTCAAGAAGTGCAGTAACCCGCCAATTTGGGGGTTAATCGTTTTCTGCTGTCAAATAAAACCTCTATATTTGGTAATTCCCATCGTGTATGGTCGCGTGTTGATATAGACGCTCAGGAGGAATGTACTGCCTCCAGTTTCAGGGTAACGGAACTGCGTAGGGATTGATGTCGAAGTGATGAAGTGGAGGAAGTGTCTCAGTCATGTAGTTGTGTTGTCGGGAACGTGGAAGAGGAGACTGAGCTGGCCCCAGACCGAGCGGAAGTGTGAAACGATAGAGGTCAGATAACCAGAATATCTGGACCTAATTACTTAGTCACGAAGATGGAGGCATCCCGTTTCCCCGAACTCTGAACGTCAGACTAAATTTATACACGGGGTCGAAGCTCATAACACGGTACTTTCATGACAACCGGACAATGCAGTTTTATGGAACTGATATATGTTTCGTGGGAGAATGTTTGCTTTGTGTTCTTAGCGGTTAGGTGTGTGAAGTTAACTCAGTTATCACAGCTGAGAGCGCTCCACAAAATTAGGTATGACTTGTTACAAGTGGGTCTTAAAGTGTGGGTGTTTTTCATATGGTGTCACGTTGCTGTACTGCCGGCGGCTGCTTGTTAGTCATGACGGCGTTTGTTAACACAAAGTTCTTAAGCGCATTAGCTCTTGAGTTTTTGTAATTTGTGTATTTTAAGCAGCAGAGTATGGGACAACACTTACAAAGGGTCTCCTACCAAAACTGCTTAAGGCGTTCGAAAGTAAAAAATAAAAATAAAGATAAATAAATAAATAAATAAATAAAATAAAAAATAAAAAAAAATAAAAAATAAATAAATAAGGGAGAAAACGGGGTGTTTATGTAGATTTATACGAGTAGCAACATAGAACTAAGGTTTTTATTTGATTTAGTGTAAACATGTCAGTTCCATCGACAGATAAATTGCAGTTAAAATACTGTATATGTTGCAACAGAAATTGTCACCATCAGCCCTCCATTTATTTCATTTTAAACTCAACTTTTAATCAACTTTTCGGTGTGCTGAAGATGATAGAAAAACTCTTCGAACATTGTTTTTTAATGACTGCGTTACACTCATACTTAAACTTGACGCGTAGGATTTTCGATTTCGAACCACGTAGGCGCTGTCACTTTCATTTGTCTCTAAAGATTTTTCTTGAAAAAAAAAGTAACTCGAGTGAATTGTTTCCATGACATATGGACACAAATCAAAAACTCTAACTCATAAAGTAAACAACATTTTGTTATCGTGCATAAACTTGCATATAATATTAGTTCAGTTTATTTTGATTTATTGGGTAGTTTTCAAATCCGCATGTGTTTAAGCCCGTATATAATCGGGTCGTACAGAATGCTATAACATTTAGGACGGAATGCTTGCAGGCTGGACGTCTGTAGTAGAACAGAAGGCTGAGAAACTTCTGTACCTAACTCCTTAATGCAGGCGCCCCTGAAAACGATAGGGACAATTTAACCCAGAAACAGAATGCCCCTGCTAGGCCTCCAATTTTCACATTTCTTCGACCCTCTCGCTCATTTATGCTGAAAGGGTTGCTGCACTGACCTAAACACGCATCAGATCTGTGAAAGGAAGTGTTCATGCCACATCGAGGTTTCTGATCTTGCCAAGCGGTTTATTTCTTCTGATTAGGAACGACCTTGGCGCCGCATTCATCCGGCCTGATGAATCTTGTAGGAGGAAGCTGGTAAAGAGCGGGGGAACGAAACTTAATACTAGGAGATTCCATTCTTCTGGGATATGAATATCGTCTCTGTCCTACCGGTTCATGAGGTTTGGAAACAATGTAGTGTTTTTAAATTAAAAGCCTGGCCTGAAAGCTTTTTTGAAAGACTCAATAAGTTATTCTGCCGGAGAGAGTCACGAGTATTCTGGCGCCCATCCCCTAGCCTAGTCATTACCGACTTCGCCCTCCATGCTCCCCATATATTCTACTAGTTGTCGTCATGTTTAATTCTTTTTATACTTTCTGTTGACAAAATACGAACATGCACTTGATGTTCGTGTAACCGTGTAACGATGATACAGTAGTATAAGCAAACAACTAAATGCAACAATAACAATTTATTAGTAATTTCAATCAGCTCAACATGTTTCGGGCGATAATTTCGCCCATCCTCAGGAGCACTAGACTGTGTTTACAGCTTGTGGTATAACGCACAAGCTGTAAACACAGTCTAGTGTTGAGCTGATTGAAATTACTAATAAATAGTTATTGTTGCACCTAGTTGGTTGTTTATGCTATTGTACGAACATGCACATTTCCCCAACCGGAAGGTCTAGATCACCCTCTTAACCAGTGAACCATAAGGCTTCTTTGTTTGTCCTTGATACTTGGAAGAAATTTTTAATTCATTGCAATTTTAATTTAAAATTTATAAAATTATGTCCTTCAGATTGTGTATTATTGTGTATTATTGTGTATTATTGTGTATTATTGCACTGGACTGCAAGACATTAACGTAATGGTCTTACTTCTGTCAGCGCGTTGGCTTATAAACCCATTAACTTCGCAGTAACTACACGAGACAGACAGCTACAAAGGACACAAACTACTGCTGGTGGCTTTAGTAGTCAGATGTTTATCATTTGCTGTAAGTCGTGACACTGATTTCCCTAGAGTAACTACTGTTTCCTATTTCTGCTCTAGTCAACTGCCTCAAAGGTCAGCCTTTCATTTGTTTCTACAACTAGCATAAGTTCAGACTGGGGAAAACGTGCATTTTCTTTTACGACTCCTTACAGTGCTTAGTATTATTATTATTAAGTCGCAGCGGTTTTTGGCCGCTTTTCAAAGAGTGTTTTCACTGACCGAGAGCTTCTTGTTCATTATTCTGCAAAAAACTTACGAACTACAAGGCGTATATTATTATTATTATTATTATCATCATCATCATCATCATCGTCGTAATCATCATCAGGCCCGGAGAAGATTTTTAACACTCTGAATTTTTTTTTGTCCTGGCCGTGCTCTTGATTTTGATTTTTTTGTCCCTTTGTGCTCTCTTTGTAACTGTTCATTAGGTTGTCTAGTCAGCATCTATATTATATATATATATATATATATATATATATATATATATATATATATATATATATGTGTGTGTGTGTGTGTGTGTGTGTGTGTGTGTGTGTGTGTGTAATGTAACTGATTACAATTATTTGTTTGGCAAAAACTCATAAGCTCCTCAGTTATACCTGAAAACACAAACTGGCTGTATTCTGCCAGATGCAGCTGAATTTTCGCGTTATCCACATGTCCGTACCCTACGTCTCAGTGCCCTTGTCCTCTTCTTGGGTTAGGTTTGTGCACGTCAGAAGTGCTCACACTTCCCTTATTAAGAAAGTAAATCGCTGAGCCTACTGTACGAATTTTAAAATGTCACAACCATTTGATTTAGAAAGCTTTTTTTAATTAATAAGTAGAAGATGTATTTTACAGTTCTGGGGACTAGCATTGAAGGATTGATGGATTACCAGGAGAGATCAAAATAAATGGGTATTAATACTGTACATAGGTTTCCAGACATGAAAAACTAATGTGGCATAGTAATGCTAATGGTAATTGGACTGTCAAGCCGACACACCACTCTCGTGTTCACCCCCCTGAATTTCAAATGAGCTGTCGTGTGAAGTCACCTAATTTTCAGATAGTCTTTTTGTGACAGGCCGAAGTAATTCATTTCACTTATAGAGAATTTTTATCCCGTAATCTTAAACTCTAGTGAAACTTTTTTGTGGTTCAAATTAGTGTAATTTTCATGTACTGATTTAATGTTTTCCAGTTAGTTTCTAACGTTTCTGATGCAAGTAATGGAATTATTACGAAATATAACCCGGTCTTTTTCACGCATATTCTTTTTTCAATAGAAACGCATTTTTAAAATAAAAGTTCATAATTCAATTTTGCAATTTCGGAGTAAAGTTTCTGATTACCTCTTATTTTTTTTTTTAGATTTTACAACACGTAATAAAGATCGTTAGTTGTAATATAGTTTAAAGAATAGTAATTATACCATAGATGAAAATATATTATTTATAATTATCTGTTGATAAAGAGACTGTCTCAGAATATCACGTTTTAGAAATTAACTCAAGCCCTTTTTCCTTCTCTCACTTCTACTGTGGAAGTGAATAGAGTGAAGAATGTCACTTAATTAGTGCCCTATAATTAGGTTTAATAATTTTCTGACCTCACCCATGTAACATGTACCTTCCTGATGACTGTAGACGGCTTTTGTAATGAAGCTTTTCCTAGAGTTAATCTAGAATGCAAGAAACCACACTTTGTCGGTTTCAGTATATTCACACCATTTATCCCCTTTCATGAGAGAAACTGTGTCCATAAAATGTAATTCAGCTTGCTCCATTTGTGTTCTTCTCTGTGCATATTAAAATGACAGACATGAATTGTCAATTCACTAAAATGCTCGTACGCCTATGTGTTTTGTGCCTGTACGTATGGTTGTTTGTGCGTATTCGTGTGTACATGCGTGAATATACACACGTAATTTCTTCGTCTGCTTGTATAAATTTGCGCATCTAAAGTTTCGACTTCCTGAAGCGAAAAATAATTATGCATATCTTAATTTTATGACCTTTGACGTTAAAATCCTTTATTCTCACACGCCGTCCTACGAAGAAAATTGCAATATTACGAAGTAAAATCTGCCTTTAGTGAAAAGCTTTTACATTCCCGGCTGTCTGGGGTCCCGAGTATCCAAAATTCATGTACGCTTAAGGAAAGGAACCTTCCTGAAACGAAAGAAAGTTAGGGCCCATGTCGTTCCATTATAGAATGGTTTCACTGTCTGTAACTTCTTTATATCCCTAATCTCAGATAAAGTAATGATAAATAAATTTTATTCTACTTAATAACAACATTTTAAAAAATAAATGCAATTTCTTTTCACGTAAGACTAAGAATTGTTGGAGCCAAGGACGGAGGGCAGTATTTTTCTGTCAATACGTCTATCCTGTAGGTCAAAAGTCAATATTTCACCACTCCGGAAATTAGTTTCCTAAGACCAATATAACTTTGAATAATACAGAAACTTCCCATCCAGCGCAAAGAGGGACACTTGTCGAGACAAGATACCAGTCAGGTTCCGAACAGTGCAGCGGACATACATCAGCAAGGACCAGATAACATAAGCAGCCACACCACCAGATTAACTATAATGATGTATTTTAATCAGCTGTTTTAACACTGTGACCTTAGTATGATCATATAGTACGCTCCCTGATGATGATGATGATGATGATAACACCGAAAGGCGCCGGGAAGGAAATTCACGCCATTCTGAAACAAACATTAGGAGAATTTGCACTATCATATGCCACCATCAAAAACTGGGTGGCCCAGTTTAAAAGTGGTGATTTTTCCACCTGTGATGCGCCTTGTCCTGGACGACCCAAAACAGTAACCACCCCGGAGATTATTGATCAAATTCACGAGCTAATCTTGGAAGACCGCCGGATTTCGGCTAAATCAATAGCTGAGCAACTCGGCATCTCACGTGAGCGGTCTGGGTCCATCATTCATGAAGATTTGGACATGCGGAAGGTCTCCGCGAAGTGGGTCCCGAAATGCCTGAACGCGGATAAAAAACGTCAACGGTGCCAGTCGTCTGAGCAACTTTTGGAATTTTTTCGGCGCGATCCAAATGATTTCTTGTCACGATTGGTGACCACGAACGAAGCCTAGTTTTATCACTATGACCCGGAGACAAAGCAACAATCAATAAAGTGGCAGCATAGCGGCTCACCCTGCTCCAAAAAATTCCGAGTGCGAAAATCCCCTGGAAAATTTCTCGCCTCGATTTTTTGGGACGGCATCCTCCTCATTGATTATCTTCCAAAGGGCCAAACTATCAACGCGGAGTCTTACTCATCTCTGCTAGTGCAACTGAAGGACATTTTGAAGGAAAACGCCGCGGGAAGATCACCAAGTGTGTCTTGTTCTTGCACGACAGTGCCCCGGCTCACCGGGCACTGGCAACCCATAAGAAACTGGCCAACCTGGATTTCAAGTGTCTTGATCACCCACTCTATTCTCCGGATCTGGCCCCGTCGGACTACCACCTGTTCCCTGGACTGAAAAAATCAATTGAAAGTTCGCCATTTTGCTTCCAACGCGGAGGTCATTGCTGCCGCGGAGACCTGGTTGGACGGACAAACTTCTTAATTTTTTTTATGAGTGGCTTGCAAACGTCAGAGCAACGGGCTAAGAACCCGTGGGGGTCATGTTGAATAAATCCCGAGTTTGTTCGTTGAAGCTTCTTTCCTTCCTGGCCGGGCTAAGGACTTATCAGCACCTCCTCGTAATACGAGGTATTCCTTTTTAAAACAATTCTCTTGTGCATCAGTCGGTAATAAAAACTTTGGCACGGTGCAAATGTGAAAAAAATACTCAAAGAACTTTTGTAAGGATAATATCTTGAAAAAATCCACTTATTTTCAAGGCTAGCGAATTCTTAACTCATTTCACTTGCAGACAGACGTTATATAATAAATCGTGTGATTTTTAAATGTAATCTCATTCTTCTCGATTTTATCACCCGCACAATATTGGGTGAGCAGTACAAATCATTTAGCTCCTCGTTATGCAATCTCCTCCATTCCCACGTTACCTCGTCCCTCCTAGGTCCAAATATTCTCCTATTGAACTTATATAGGAGTTTATATTGAATGTATATAGGAGTATATATTGAAAGTATATAGGAGTATATATTGAACGTATATAGCAGTATATATTGATCGTATATAGGAGTATGTGCCTTTAACGTTTAATATAAACACCATATAATACATGTTTGTGGTAGGAATACCAAAGCCACGTACTTTGGAGCTATAAAATGTAGCATGTCTTGACGCGCTGCAGTAGTTCGGGCGGATCGGGGACGAGGTGTTGGTTCTTTGTATCCTAACTTTGTTATTATGGGAATATTGACAATAATGGAATTTGGAACTTGTAGTTATTGTTTATCACGGTACGCGAATTGGATTACATTGTTTAGGGGAATTGCCTTCCAAACAACACATGTAGAAATTGTGTTGACTTATGAACGAATTGAGCAAAATCGCATTAAATTGTCTCTAACTTAAACAATGCCATAAATGTGAAATATATTCTCACCACGGAGGCAACGAGAAATACTTTATTTTGAGATGAGACGCACTTGGACCTTTGTAAGGTAACCTACATGTGTAAACCCTAAATCTATAAGCCCACGTTGTTTGTTGCTTGTCGTCAAAGACGAAATAGCACGTTCCTGCGGTGTGCTTACATTGGATTTAGTCACTCTAATAACATTGCAAAACCAAGCCAGAATACGTGAGACGTAATGTAAGCCTGTACTGTGAAATGTTTTCTAGTTCATCCTCGCTGTCTGTAAATTCTCTTCTTAGTTAAGTTACATCTCCGTCCAGACTGGAGAATAGTTTATGGTTCAAGACATACATGTTTCGTATGCAATTAATCTGCCAGTTTATATGTATTGAAATGCCGTGGATAAAGTTGGTAGGAATGGCGTAAACAATATAGCTTCTCGCTACGGGCTGGACGGTCCGGGGACCAAATCCCCGAGGAGAAGAGATTTCCAGTACCGTCCAGACCGGCTCCGTGTTCGAAATATACTTCTGTAGAACGAGTGCCGGATCATTTCCAGGGTAAATCGACCGACGAGTGGTGCTGAGCACCCACCTCGTTCTAGTGCCGGCTTAGAAATGAGTAAGATCCATACTTCCACCTCCGCTCTGTGTCTGCGTAGGCTGTTAGGGGGTGTCGTCATCACTTTGTTCGTGGATCAAATTCAACTACGTAATCAAATTTCAAATTATTCTGCGTAATCTGTAACATATGCTGCCCGTCTAACATATTATTGACGTTCCATGTATAATGAACATTTTATCAAACTTCAAATTTGTCCACATAATTTTATAAATCCCTGCACCAATAAACGCAATTATAATATACTAAAAAAATTGCAGGGAACATACAAATTGTAGGGTTGATTGATGTTACAGCAAGCGGTACACATAGTTACAGCAAGCGGTACACATAGTTACAGCAAGCGGTACACATAGTTACAGCAAGCGGTACACATAGTTACAGCAAGCGGTACACA
>Ga0136643_10002145_pt1 | contig 25241 bp, 16 predicted proteins | sample TergutLab28metaG_FD_96883 | JGI IMG/M metagenome (GOLD analysis project Ga0136643, IMG submission 96883) | Labiotermes labralis P1 segment gut microbial communities from Petit-Saut dam, French Guiana - Lab288 P1 (version 3) (version 3) | ecosystem: Host-associated > Arthropoda: Insects >... | reverse complement strand
TATCACCCGCACAATATTGGGCGAGGAGTACAAATCATTTAGCTCCTCATTATGCAATCTCCTCCATTCCCCCGTTACCTCGTCCCTCCTAGGTCCAAATATTATCCTCAACACTATGTTCGCAAAAGCCCTCAGCTTCCTTTCCTCCCTCAATGTCAACGACCAAGTTTCACACCCATACAAAAAACAGGCAAAATTATAGTTCTATATATCTTGATCTTTAAATTTTTGGGTAGCAGCATGGAAGACAAAAGATTCTGCAGAAATATATGCACTAATTTCTCAAATTTATATTTGGAATAAAACTCTACATATTTCGGATAGTTCCTGTGTCCGCCATCAGGAGTTTTTCACTGTACACACAGCAATGGTACGTGTATATGTCATACAGGTTTGCTGACAACGCAAGCTGTCAGCAAACCTGTATGACATACACCATTGCTGTGTGTACAGTGAAAAACTCCTGATGGCGGACAAAGGAACTATCCGAAACATGTAGAGTTTTATTCCAAAAATAAATTTGAGAAATTAGTCATCTAGTTCGTTTTATTATAGGAATTTATTTGCTAAGAAAAAGAACATTCTGCAGTACAACACACAGCTGAAGGGCGGGGGGGGGGATCTTTTACGTTTAATGTCTGGAAACTGTAAATGTAAGGAATAATCTTTGGTTTGTTTAAATGCCGAAAATTTCATTTTTATGAGCGAAGACCCAATCTAACACTTTTTGAGACATGAAAGGTTACGGCCACTCCGTCACATGCCATGTACGCACACAGGGTAGTAGAGGTATAAGTCTAATCACTTCGAACCTCAGCGCTAGATGTAGTGGGTGGTCAACGCCACCCTCCAGGCTGCTTTACCTCCAGGAAAGAGCCCCGATGCCCTTTGCACAGGAGGCTGGGTGACCTCCGGAGCCTGTTTGGACGACTGTGAATACTTCTTGCCGCCACCGAGGTTTGAACTTCGAACCGTCCAGCCCATAGCGAGAGGCAACACCGCCTACGCTACCTCAGCCCTCCCCCCCCCCCGTGTAAGGTATGTATTAAGAATTATGGAAGGATATTGACTGCACTGAACATTCTTGAAAGACTAAGCACAAAGTGTAGGTGACACAAAACGGCGTATTGAGAAATATATTTGTAACAGATAGACCTACAGGAGTTTAATACAAAGAAGGAATCTGGGTAACAAGAAGCTTCACATTCTGTATTCTTCACTTAGTATTTACAAGGCTGAACAAGATAGGGAGTACGTACAACGTAATACTGAGGTGCGCTCGTGCAAAATAAGTTGACGTGGACAAGCAAAAGTAGAGGCAAGTTGAAATGTGATGGCACACGCGCTGAAACCAGATTTTTTTTTCGACGAAACGGACGAGTCCATTTAAATCGGCGGGGGCGTCAGTTCAGTCGACTACTGACAGCCGAGGTGTGCGCACCAGCGGTAGTAATGCTGGATACACCATGTTCCTAGGAAGTGTGAAGGGTACTGTCTACCCACTATATTCGCCAGTTTCCCCTTCACTTCCCTCCCGTGCGGCACCGTGTGCCATCACATTTCAACTGGAGTCTACTACATCTTCTGACTGTGTGTGTGTGTGTGTGTGTGTGTGTGTAGAGGCTTAGTTACCCAGCAAGCAATGCGCATGGCCTGCCCGGATCTACTGTGTAATTTTTCGCATTATCCCATAAACGACATGATTCTCCAAAAAAAATTATTGATCATAAAATGTATTTAGTTTTTCTCAGTAACTCTTGTGTGAAATATTTCTTGTTCTAAGAATGGAGCAAGATCTTAACATAAATGTATATTGGTCATCATGTGAAGTAACCGTCATTTTTTTCGGATTTGAATGAAAATTGAATTTTCTCGACATATTTTCGAAAAATCCTCAAATATTAAATTTCATGAAAATCCGTCCAGTGGGAACTGAGTTGTTCCATACGTACGGATGGACGGATAGACATAGATGGCGAAGCTAATAGTCGCTTTTCGCAATTTTGCGGACGCGCTAAACATGATAAAGAAAGAAACGGGCACATTATGTAGCGTTCAGAAGTCAATAAGGAATTTTTGGGGAAAAAAACGCTTTAATAATACCAAGGAAAATCTCAATACCGTATTGTAACGTACGATAGTATCTTCTCGTTTCCTTAAGGTCATCCGGTAGCTGCTTACGTCTCATTCCTCCTCTTCCCGCCCCTTCACATTTCCTTCAACGACGTGTTTTGCAAGGTATTTCCCAAGCAGGCTGTGACCAATCCAGTTAGTGTTTCTTCGTTTTATTGTATGTAGGATCTTACTTTCCTCCTTGACTGTTTGTAACTCTTCTTCATTTCTCACATAGTCGGCCCAGCTTATCTTCTCCATCCTTCTCCAGCACCACATTTCAAAACTTCCCACGTATTTGTGATCTAATTTCCGAAGTGTCTCAAGCTGCATCAACGTGCAAGCTGTACTACAAATGTATCATTTCACTACTTCTTTCTCAAACTTAAGTCCAATTTGCTTGTGAAACAAAAGAGTCTTTTCACTGAACGCTGTTTTCTTCATGACAGTTCTTTAGTTAGTTTCATGCTTACATCTAGCATACGTTGTTATGAGGCTTTAAGTAGGACAACAATAACAAAACGAATCTTAAACGGCATAAGTTTGAAAGTCGCAAATTTACAATCACTGCAGCAAATCCTACGCGGTCTCACAAGTTACGGAACCTCAGGGTCCACAGAAAATAAATCTCTTGACTACGAAGGTAAGTGCAAAGGTTAAATTACGACGGCAGAGAATGTTACTGTGTGTCTTCTTAGTTTATTAGAGCTGAATCAATACAATCAGTGTTACTGTATTCATTTATTAACAAATTGCTTACTGCACCACGCTGCCGGTTCCCGAGATTGCAACAATCCTAACTTGTGGGAACACTATTGGCATATGCCCAGTGAAAATCATTGACACTTGGGAAAAATCATTGTTCACAAAAGTATTTTTTTAAATCACGTATCTTGAACACATCTACAGTCTTACATCTACTGAAAAGACGAACTGTCTGAAACTAGAAACTGTTTTTCTTCAACCAGGAACGTACACGAAACATCGATATATTTGTTTTCTAAATGATATCATAAAAGCGTCGCCATTATGTTTCTCCTGTACAATGGGTACCGGGTGTTTCCCGGGGGTAAATAGCGGCCGGGGCGTGACGCTGACCCCTCACCCCCTTCTAGAGCCGTGGTCAAGAAAGAGTAGAGCTATACCTTACTCCCCCTATGGGCCGTACGGCCTGTACAGAACCTCAGTACCTGATCAAGGGTGCACTTTACCTTACTTTTACCTCACCATTATGACCTAAATCGCAAAATAAAGCAAAGGAGAGGGGAGAAAACATCTTACTCTGAACCAGAGTTCCATTGTCCTTTGTATTCCTTGCATTTAATTTTCGAAACTCTTGCGTTCAAACAGAAGGCAGTATGCATCAGATCCATGAATGTCTTATCATCAAACATACTTCACGTGTAGATATTACGCTGTCTAGACTCGTGAACAGATGTCAATGTTTCGAAACATCACACTGCCGTCATCTTCAGAGCCAAGCATCTTCATAGTCGTGGAAGTGACCCAGAAGATCAGACAACGAAGTCACTACGATCTTCCGTAGCTATTTGCCAGTCGAGGCATCGAAACATCTCAGAAGACTTGAATCTTCAACAGCGCCTCAAGTATAGATTAGTACCTCAAGGATTGCGTACGCCGTATTGTGGATGGAATTCCGCAACACAACGATCCATTCCTCCAGGGAACCCCCTTCCCCACCCCCTCTTTCCGGTAAACAGTCCTTTCATGATCTTAGAAAATGATCTGCCAGCCTGTTATAATCTACAGAAAAAGAAAAAGTTGTGAGTGGTTGAGGAAACTGTGAAAGGGGAGTGAGCAAAACCGTGAGTCTATTGTATGCAGTCGAAAGTGGAATGTACACTGCCTCGTGGGTGCATATTCAGGCCCTGAGAAAAACAAAGAAAAAGAGTACAGACCGATAGGAATAAAGGAGAATGAATAGCACTGCATTATAAAGACGGAGGGTGTGCTTACTCTTGGCTAGAAGGGGATTGCGCAACCAGGAACACGTCAGCCATAAGCAGCTCGTCAACAATGTCTTCTAGCAATCGGTTTAAAAGGATAACCTTCAGCATATTGCGAATGTGGTGCTTCAGCAGAATCATCAGTTTCAGCAACCATCCAACAGATGTCCGGTTGTCTCCGTATGTGCATACTTTCACCTACCAGAAACTCCCCCCCCCCTAATCTTCCTCTCCTTGCAGCGTGTTCAATATGCTGCTGTTTTACGAGCGCATAGCGCATGGTACTCTTCCCAGTTTTAGAAAAATACGTTGTCTCCTCCATTTGTTGTCTGAAACCTACAAATGGAAATAGCGCAGCTTGTTCTGTTGTTTTGTACGTAAATGGAAGTAAAGTATAAACAGATATCTCTAAAATGTCTTAGTAATTCAAATATTCTAATCTGATACAAAGCGTAATGTTTCTTAGTTCTTCACTCGTCTCCCCTCTAATTAATTCAATTAATCTTCTTTTACTTAAAGGAATAACAGAATATAGCCACTCACAGATATGAAAAGAATGGAAGTAGCTTTCGTTTATGCTGTATTTTGCAGTTAAAAGCGCGGCAGGTATTTCTAATTACAGCTGGCAAGGAAGTGGAGTAATTCATTTTGAGCGTCCCTCAAGGGAATTTGCTCCAGTACCGGCGGAATTTGGTCTTCTGCCTGTGACAGAGCGAGAGGAACGGAGAGGGATGGGAAGAAATTTTTTTTTCTTTTGATAGATAGCTTAATTAACATCGAATGTAAAACTTTCAATTTAGGTAAATTCTCCAAACTGTGCCTAACACCATGTTTTATTCTCTCGACCCATTTTGATTATCACTATTTGGTTAATTAAGACCGTTAATCGTATTGTACTCAATCACAATGCTAAGCGCCTTTTACGAGGCTTGAGTAATCTTACGGGATTTTCAACTAAGGCCTCGCAAGAAACATATTTGAATTTAGAAGGATAGTGTTTAATGCATGTACCATCGTTTGTCTCAAAGGGTGTGATGTGCACGCCACACCCTTTGAGACAAACGATTTAATTTTATGTATTCCATGGATGTAAACAGGATGGGATCCCAAAGTGTGCATAACATTTTGTGACTTAATTTTAAAAAAAAATAGACCTGAAGATGACTAATCTTCAGTCGAAACATGTAGCCTTATAATTACCTTGAGTAATAAAGCGGTTGTGCTGACGTACACTATTTAGTATTTTATTACCTTACAAGCACATCGTAATGCTTTCATTCAAATGTGATCATAAACATATACCGGTCTTCCAGTAAAGTGCCCGTTATTGCTATTCACATTTTAACGAAACTAAAATTTTCTAGACAGTTCTTCGAAAAATCCTCAAGTATCAAATGTCAAGAAAATCCATCCAATGGAAGCCGAATTGTTGCACGCGGACGGACGAAAAGACAGACATGACGAAGCTAATACTCGCTTTTCGCAAAACACAAGTACGACAATGGAACAGGATGCTAAGCCGGTTTTACACAACTCCCCTCTTCACAAATTATCTTACTAAGATACTCATATCTGATTCTCGAGGAATCACGTGGGTTTTTACAGAATAACTTTTTCTACCGAACTTCTGAAATACGTTTCTTGTCTCCCCCATTCTTGCCAAGGTCCAGCCCATCATAATCACACTGATTCCGTAACACCTGGCTAAATCACTTACCTAGGTAATAACACAAAATGTTCACTTTTTCCACACTACTTGAGTTCGGAAATATTTTTTATGAAATTTTTCTACAAAGGTCATATTTTCCCTGCGCTCAGTTATAAACAACACAATAAGATCATACGTGTGAGTGGGGGTACAGGATAATGCGTTCTTAAAATTAGTATACAAGAGAAGATCAGACTTAAGCCCCGGCCACTGTACAACCAGGGAAAACCCTCTGTACCTACTCAGTAGCAAGCTAGTTAAGTCCCAAACCCACTCTGTGCTTTGGGAGTGGAAACAAACATCGTTCATGTCGCGAATCGAAAGAAGTTTCCGCGACTCTTCAAAACGTTGCCTGCTTACTTTCCCTTGAAATCATTTCACACATTTTCACACATTTTCAAATAAGCCATTTACTATTTCTGGAACAAACCAGAATAAAGTAAGAAATTCTCTGAAACCCAATGGGAGATATTTAACCTGGTAAGAACCTACGATAGTGCTTAGTATAAGAATTGCTTTCATTGTGAAGAAAATCGAATTTACAAAGAAAATGGGGACGAGCTCATGTTTCTTCGACTACTCAATCCAAAACTGCACCAGAAAGGTTCAGACATGTCACGGATCCTTGCCAAGTTTATAATATGAATATTAAAATTCGTAATGGCAGAAGTTAGTGCTATGTACTTTACTTCAACCAGAATATATATCCACCTCACTCATCAATTATTAAATTCACCAGACAGAAAGCTAGCTTATTTACAGAGTGCGGATTTAATCTAGCACGTACGTGTAAGTAAAGTCTATGAGAATACGACAGAGACAACAGTCCAGTTATTCCAAGAGTACAAATTACTGTAGCAAACTAAACAACTTAACAAATATGAGACCTTTTGAAGCTAGTACATCTCATCCAGACAGAAATTATTCCCATTTTACGAAAACAGGATGTTCATCGTCGTGTTCACAACAGAACACCACATGCCCCTATCATGAACCAGATGAATCCAGCTCACGCTGAGCCAGTCCAGCTCTTGATAATTCACGTAAATGTTCAGCTCCCATATACACTTAGGTCTTCCGAGTGGTATCTCCTCTTTAGATTCTCCACCAAAATATCGTGTGCATTTTTTAGTTCCCACGCGCTTGCAACGTTCTCCGCCCACCTCGTAAAACTTGCTTTATCACTCCCTTAATAAAATTCAGAAAAGAGAACACATCACGAAGTTCCTCGGTGTGTAATTTTCTCCAACTACCAGTTAGTTTCTCAATCTAAGGCCATAAGTCTTCCTCTAAATCCTATTCTCGATCAACCGCAGACTGTGTTCTTATTTTATTTATTTATCTACACAACACAACGGGTGAAAATAGATCCTTGTGTATTTTAATCTGCATTTTAAATATCAAATGGGAATTTAAAAATATCCTGCACCGAATGTTATTAGGAATTCTCCGAATTAAATTTGCCCGTTATTTATAAAGGCATTCAGATTTTGTTAGTGTTTTTTTTATGTTTTACGCAAAACGCTCACATATTCTGCATCACCCTATCAGCTCAATTCATAAACTCGCGCTCCTACCTAAGGTGGCACATACCGTTGTGTTACCAGATACAAATGAACACAGCAGTCGAACAACAGAACATCTTAGTCATGGAAAATACAGGCTACATGTTTCGACTAAACTGATTATACATTATCAACCCTGATGAAGTCGCAACAGGTTAGCCGAAACACGTAGCCTTATTCGTCCGGAATATGGTGTTTGGTTGAATGATCGCAGGAATTATTTGTACTACTGTTTCTGCTTTTGCCAGTATGTTTAGTAGAGTAGGCTCTTCACTTTTGTTTGCAAACAGTCCATGCATTACTCGCGCTGTTAGACGGAACAAATGATTTGCATAGTTATCATTATTATTATTATTATTATTATTTATTATACAACCCTACTAACAATAATTTTAGTCAGTAAGCTGTATGTTTTCAAAATTAATAATTTCATGTCAATTATACGTAAGAATAATAACATTTCCATATACGAACCCTGCGTAACATTCAGCTGAATACAGAAGTGATACAGAAGTGATACAGAAGTGATACAGAAGTGATACAGAAGTGATACCCATAAAGCGGATCCCGCAAAGAGTGCTGTTAATTCACTCCAGCAAAATATTACTCTCTTCGGTGTGATAAGGGTACTGTCAAGCAGAATTATAGTCTGTGAGCTATCAGCTGTCTCTACACATTTGTTAATGGAAGAGGAAGGAAACGACATACGCTTCACAATAAAAGGTTTTTGAAGTCGTGGGAAGATTCATTATGGCGTTTGGTTACAGCAAATCCCACTAATTTGGAACAACATACCCCGAGAGACAACTTTCAGTAAGCTTAAGTGTATCAAAGACTACCACAGTCTTACACTAATGTATTAGGTTCATCTTTCTCAGTTGGCTCTCTCAAAGCAACTAGCAAATAATACAATGTTTTTACAACATCACAGAACTTTGTGCTCTATATACACGAACAAAGCTCATTTAACTTTATTTACATTTCGTTCTACAGTAATGCGAATTTCAAGTTTTGTTTATGCTACAGAATTTGTATCTTGTTTCCATTATACAGCTGAAATTTAAACTTGTATAATTTGCGGTCCGACCCAGGGAAATTAAAATTTGTTACTGGCCCTCATCTTATTTTGAATACCACTGGCCAGCAAGTACGAAGTGTATTCTGGTAGGTTCTTAGTGGTTTACCTACGTTTTGTCAGAGCAAAGCACCGGACGTTTATCACCCGATACCCCAAAGTTTCGCTTTCCCTGCGGCAACACTGGAAAAGCAGCAAATTTTCTCCTGGCCTAATGAGAAATTTACATACATAATTAATGTTTTTAGACTTGCTTTCCTTCGTTAAGGAAAAGGTCAGACTCATGTCATCAGCGCGCTCTCTGTGTATTTTTTTGTGGCCTTTCAGCCTCATAAATTTACCGATCTTGATGAAGAGTAATATAAACTTCATGGCTTGAGACTGTCACGTGACTAAAATGTTTAATATTTAAAAAAATAATATTAACTATCTGGCAGACGTGCTAATTGTTGAGGTCAGGGCAATGTCGAAGTCTGAAGTTTGGGGCTCTGCCATGCGTAGTTTAAAAGACCTTCTCTCTAATTGTTGCTATACGCACTGTAAATAAACTTTAATATTTCATGAGCCGAGTATTTTGTTCTGTTTAACTTAAAGATTTGCCCGTCAGCAAAAAATTGACAAATGTTCGAAAACGTCTGCAGTTACTGTTGGCTGCTGGCATTTTGTTCTGTGTCTCTTTTTATAAGCCAGCAGTTAGGAATTTGATTCAGAAATTTAATAAAACTATCTGAATACAATGTTTAAAACTCGCTAATTAACAATATTCATATAACCCTACGTGTCTCAGCAAAATTAAAACGTATTGTGAAATGAATACATAAATACAAGCTGGTGAAACTTATAATTAGAATGGAATACATATATTACACCACTACAAAATTATTATGTATTCATTTTCCTAGTTATTTCTGACTATAATATTAGGTTAATCAATGCACAATATGAAAATGTAAACTTCTGGTTGACAGAACTAATTCTGATACATTTATGAAGCACTTTCATTTTCATTGTCTGTAAGTAAAAAATAATCCATCTTTTATTAAAAGTTATCTCTCCATTTCGCTGTTACGCTTTAAATTGGGCCCACATAATCTTGTAAAACATACAGTGGGCTTCTTTACACCTCTTTCTGGCGTATGGCGATTTTCTTTCTGCGTGATGTGGATGGAGTCGCTTTTTCGACTCCCGGTTACTAACATCTGAACCATGGATCTTTTTTAGGTACGTATCTATTAATGGTGCTGTATTTTGTTAATTGTAAATTGTCTAGAGTTAAGTCCAAAACAAAATTTCTTTCCTTACATTTTTTCCATCAGTTACCTGGTTACATGCAATCATGCGTGATTGTAGTATACCTCCTTATATTCGTATCGTTCTTTTCTTGCATAACATAATGTGTTTACACCCCGACCCTCGAGTTAAAATATTACGCTAAAACATCTTCAGTCCTGGTCAGTGGCAACTAAACCATAGGGATCAGGCAGGGGTTGACAGACATATGCTTCTTTGCCTTTATATTATTTTCTTGTACATACACTTTCTATGGACTTAAGTGGAAGTGGCAGAATATTGCATGTTGAGGAACTTCGTATCCTGTATAGTCTCCAGCAAAGGTTATTAGAATTACCAAACACGAAGGGGGAAATGGACGGGACACGTGGCAAGAATGAAAAACAGAAGAAGTTTATACATAATTTTGGTGGAAAATACTGGTGTAAAAAACGCTTGGAAAAATGGATCTTTACAAAATCGGATGAGAGGCTGTGGAATAAAACCACACGGCTCAGGACAGAACAAGCTGTGCGCTCTTGTGAACACGTAATGAACCTTATGTTCTTAAACAATGTACAGAAATTCTTAATTATTTGAGCAACTGTTAGCTTCTCAGTAAAGATCCTGCTGTGTGGAATTCTTTGTATGTATAGGCATGTACAAAGAGACAATACTTTGGCTCTCGCATGAGTTCTTACATTGGCATGGTTGGAATATTACAACCGCCAGAGTTCCAACGAACTGAACTGAAGCCACAATTAAATTTCGACTCCCAGAAGCCTTTCAGCCCATAAGGTGCAATTTATCCGACCAAACATAACATACAGATGTAGTACAATTGTCTTTCATTATACAGAATAGCCTGTAGCTGCAATGTCGCTTCATGAGGTCTTGTTAAGCTGGAAAGCTGCGAAGATTAATTCAACAAGTTTCACCACACACACACACACACACACACACACACACACACGCACGCACGCACACACACACACACACCGCTTTCTGTATTGAGATTAAACTTATTGCATGTAAACAGTCGTCACACAGTTACGTTCGGTAACCTACTGAGTGCAAGAAGTTGCTATATATGTTTAGGCTCTTTATGTACAGAAATCGGGCGAGAGTACTGGTCTGGTTCCCCACACAGGGTCACCGATATATCTCCCTCATGACACAGTAGATTCCGTCTATATTACTTAAAAGAATGGAATGAGGATATTCTGAAAGCACCGTTCTAAAACGTGGCGTGAAATTAGTTGTTTCATAGACAGGAAGTTTGGTGTCTTTATTTGTTATGATACAATATATTTTGAAAAGTTCTTGAGCAAGAATAATTGAAATGTTACTTGACTGGTGACATAAATATCAAAATATCATTGGAATATTCTGCTGCAGAACAAAACCTATAATATATTTCCGAGAATTTTCGACCGGCAGAAGCAACAACTTTAATAACTTGGCATGTATTTACAAAGGTCCACTTGTTTTCTATAAAATGCAGGCGGAAGCAATTTCTTATTGTGATTTATGCTGAGCATAATTCGTACGTGTAACTAAGTATATTTTAAGTAGTCGTAAGCAGGGATTGGTCCAGCTTTGCAATCCATTTGAAAAATATTTCTCTGTGTGTGACAGTTTTATAATTTTACTTTGAAATCTAAATATACACCGCTTAGGTGAATAATTTTTCGCACATTTCGTTCATCACTTCGTTGCTGTGACAGCTACACCATCACAGAAGCCAAAATTTCAACTGAAAAATGACAGACATGAGAATTTTCAGAGTGAAAGATAAATTAATTTCATTCGGTAGAGGATCCCGTGTTTTAAAATAGTATGAATATTTTAATAACCTGCAATATTTCATAATATAGTCTGTACAATTTTAACAATAATAATTTCCTTACTTGACTATTAAAAATTACTAAATGAATACCACTTCAACAACAACAACAAAAGTACTTGATGGAAGACATTAGATGTGCTAGGAATATACTAAAACATTAATTAATATACGTCAAGCACAACTATCTTGTTGTATATGAGGCTACGTGTTTCGACCTTTTTAAACGGTCATCATCAGGCCTTCTAACTCGATCTGTTAGAAGGCCTGATGATGACCGTTTAAAAAGGTCGAAACATTTAGCCTCGTATACAATAAAATAGTTGTGCTTGACGCATATTAATTAATGTTTTAGTAAAAAAAAACAGTAAGTACTACTACTACTACTACTACTACTACTGCTACTACTTCTACAATCACTGCAGAACTACTACTACTACTACTACTACTTCTACAATCACTGCAGAACTACTACTACTACTACTACTACTACAATCAATGCAACTACTACTGCTACTACTACCACTACCACCTCCACCAACACCACCACAACTACCACTATTATTACAACTACCACTATAACTACAATTACTGCTATTACTATTATTATTATCACCACCAGGTTACTGTTGCTACATAGTCCAAGCCAAATATGTATTATTATGTCAACACAAAATAATTTACTTTTTCTGTGTTTCAAAGATGTCTGGTTTGGCTACTTGTCTTCTACCTGTTACTCGCCTAGACACTCATTACGTGAGTCATTTACTACATAAAATAATGAACCTTAATTTCCTTAACAACGTAACAGCTTCACGTGTTATGCCCACGTGATACAATATTGAGAATTTTGCTTCATCTAATCTGAAGTTCCGCTTGTCAGCTATGGAAACAATCGAAATATCGTAAACATACATCGGTCCATTTTCAGAACATTTGGTAACTTTATACAATTTTAATATTTACATTAGGAAATTACTTGGACACTTCAGGTAAAACAGATCAGAAATAGCTGGAAATTTAATGAATGTGTTGCTGGAGAAGGACAGGGGAATCATTTGGTCAGATAGTGTGAAAATGAAAGAATGCACAGAGTTAAAGGGGGAAAGGAATACACTACATATGTACAAAAGAAGAAGGAAGCCTGACTGTGCTGTAACAGCTTGCGTAGAAACTGGTTCGTAAAACATGTTATTGTAGGAAGAATACCGGACAGGATAAAAAGTGAGGGGAACAGGATGAAGAAGACGGAAGCAGCTATTGGATGACCTTAAGGAAGCGAAGGGGTACTGAAAACTGAAAGAGGAAAAACTAGATCGCGCCCTTTGAAAAACTCGATTTCGAATCGGCTGTGGATCTGTCGTTATACCGAATACGGAGTGTATGTATGAATGAATGAATGAATAAATAAATTTGAAAATTATTTAATTATACATGTCGGCTAGATTGTTTCACTAGTTATGTTCAAAATTTTGGTAGAAATTCTACATAAAAACTCCTTGAATTAAATCATCGTACACCATTTATTACACCAACTAAATGTACCTTCGTAATTAGTCCAAACATTAAATGAGCTTTTCCAACATGTCTGTACCAATTAAGAGAGTTCATTTAGTTGGTATAATAAATGGGATACCCTAATATAAAAAAGGCACAGAATTGGCAACTTTAAAAAGTCCTTGAATTATAATTTTTAAAATTAACATCGCTTTCTCATTACTGTGCAGCTTAAACTTCAAGAAGCCCAGTAAGGGTGATAATTACATCCTTACCTACGTTTATTACGCGAAGCCTTCATCTTAAATCAAGCGTTACAGTGTTCTTGGGTTATACACCACGGAACAGCCAACACATTTCTGTACCATAAAATTTTCCTCTGTCTATGTCTCTCATCGTATCGAACATAAACATCCTAAGAACATATACTTCAAAGGGCAAGGCAGTCTAGCGTAAATATTACGATCGACTTCAGTTACGTCACACCAGACGGGGAGAATTTTCATCATTACACGAGAAAATACACGGACAGCGTCTACTGAGTGGTGAAACCTATGAGTGGCGCGTAATCACTCCTACCTCGTTAGATGGTAAATACTCGTACTCTCGTGTATTAAAGCGATACTTAGTGACAGTGTCCAACGAATTTACCCAGGGCACCATTTCATGTGTGGGGCCGGCATAGCGTAGTTGGTATAGCGACTCCTTACTGGCTGGACGGTCCGGGGATCGAAGTCCGTCGCGGACGAAATTTCCTACACCCGTACATGCCTCTCCTTGCGGCCCACCCAGCCTCCTGTAAAATGGGTACCGGTTCTTTTTCTCAGGGGTAAAGCTGTGGCATTGACAACCCATCCCCCTTCTAGCTCTCTGGATTTTCATGGCCTGTTTTCAGATGAACTTCATATTGAACTCTACAAATTCATGTAGTATATTCTACTAGTAAAAGCTAACGACAGCGTAAGAACTTGACACGCAAAGACAAAGTTACTATGTTTAATGTACTCGCTGCTTCTCGGTTCCTAGGACACGAGCTCGTGATGTAATTTGCTGAATAAGAGAATGTTCAGAAATCAAGTCACATTATACCTGAACATTCCAGCAACGGCACTGTAATTATATACAATCGTATACAGGTAAGCGGTGGCCCTCCTACATGTTTAAGACTTTTTCAGCCATCTTCAGGTGATAGAGAAAAATACAGCAATGTTTAGTCGTGTCGGAGATGTGCAATAACAAAGTTAAAGTGTATATACTAAAATTGTTCAAAAGAATAAAAAGCTATGTGCAAAATGTGTATCATATTACTTGTTACTTGACTGCAAACAAAATATATCGCTGGAATTCATTTTACTTTTAAGGGACATGTCACTATCTCCTGTGGTTGTTTATGTTACCATTGTTGAATGATTACTGCACGGACCACGGATAATATTAGATATGTAGTTCAGAAATATTAGCCAAAGAGTCCATAAAAACTGTGCAAGGGAAGTGTCTTTTTCAGATGAAGTCACAGCAGAAGTAGAAAACTTGACAGAAAGAATAAGCAGTTTATAATTTAAAATTCTTGAAAATTAATTGTCACAGGAAGTCTCGGAAATATGTTCACACGGGGTTTTTTAAAAATTTGAGTTGTAAAGAATAATAAAAAAAATTCTAGAAATAGAAATATTTTAAACCTCACGGTTGCTCGATTCTGTGATCTCAAAGACATGTGACACAGATATTTAGTTACCCATTCTTTGCTGACAAAACAGTTTACATGGAATCTTAAGTTTGAAGTTTGTCATCCAGTTGTGCTACATTTATTGAAAAAACAGTACTGGCACACCGCCAGACATAACCGCTAGATTTAGTGCAACAAGTTTTGTTTATCAATAAAAGTTTGCCAATATCTGGGACCTTGCTCGTAAACCCACTTCAAAACTCTAGAGTATAAATCTTAATTCGGCAGGTAATGTAGAATGAAAATCAGACTGAAAATGTACTGTCTGTGGTGCACTCACATTTACTGCTGTCTTAAGCATACACTTGTTGCCATTACGTACTGTCCATACAACACAATTTGCACAACTCATCTTGCAAGTCTTACTGACCAGGCTAGGGGATCTGACACTCCGCCCACGATAATGACAGTGACAAGAATCTCGGCCGTAAGAGGAATTTATAAATATACAATGATGTATCAGTCAAACACAAAAACTTTATTATGTTTACTATTGTATTAGGGCAACATGTTTCGATTCTTATAGAATCATGTTCAGGCAGGCCCTTCTAAGAAACAGGTCCTTACTTAGCGCATTTTAAACATTGCTAAGTAAGGATCTGTTTCTTAGAAAGGCCTGAAGATGATACTATAAGAATCGAAACATGTTGCCATAATACAATAATAAACATAATAAAGTTTTTTTTGTGTTTGACTGATATATCATTTTATACGTATATATGTGTTAAACACGTCGGGATGACAAACATTCAAAAAAGTAAGAGGAATTACTTCAGTATTCCTGTAATTGAAAAAAATTCTAGCATCCAGCCGATGGTTAACATAGTTCAAACATATTTGATTTTCAGGGACAGAAATTATTATACCAATGAGATTTCAAAACAGGTTCCGAAACGAACTGTTATACTAACACAAACTTCAATTTTGAAGCAGAAATAATTTAATTTTCAATAACATTTTGACCTCGTAATCTCGTAGCAGCCTTTAAAATACCATCTGTTACCTATCTAGTTTTCTGTTCCTTTCCTTGGACTCCAATCATGTTGCCGGATCACAGGTTATTTTCATTACGTATAAAAAGATTCTATCATCTTTCAGTAGAAAACGTTTATGACGTAGCGCCCACCCCTCCTCCGTTTAACACCTGAATTAAAAATGGGTATAAATAAAAATAATACAGTAAAGGTTTCTTGTACGGCATTAATGTATATGTGATCGACACTGTAAGATATGAACGAAAAACTTAAAAGTTCCTTTCTGGCCAATGTTTCCCGATATACTCAAGAGCACCGACTTTTCTGAAGGTTCCTTTGCTTCGCTCGTTCGTCCACATAAGAATAGCATTAATATGAAGATGAGTCTAGATCATCAGCGAGATGACACTGACAGAAGGAAACCGACGTACTCGGCAAAGAATCCGACTTATTGCCATGATGCACGTGAAAAACTTCATACGAATGCGCCTCGATTCGAACCTGAGACTCTCATCTCACCATACAGAGCAACCAATTAATATCGTCTGGGATGATTATAGGCACCGATTCTTGGAGTCGCACAGAACACATAAAAGTTGTGTGGGGAATATACAGACTTCCTATTACAGCGGGCGTTACATTAGGCGAGACAGTGTTAACTGTGGGCATGAGTACCATCTATCTTAACATAAACGCATTCTGTAATTTAATTATGTGCATCTTATTGTTCTCGGAATAAAACGCTATTATTTACCTACAATGTATAAATTAGGTTTTGTAATGGAGACGCGGTGTTTTCTGTGAGGTAGAAACCGATTTTTAAATACAACATAGACTAATTTAATGCAGCTAAGGGAATACTGAAATATAATGACTCCTTTAGGTTTCTGTGACCTTGCATCGTGAGCAAATTGCGAAGTGAGAGAGAAAACCAACAAGATGCACCAGTTAGATGTTTATTATCAATACTTTCTCAACATGTTTCGGGCATCATTATGCCCGAAACATGTTGAGAAAGTATTGATAATAAACATCTCACTGGTGCATCTTGTTGGTTTTCTCTCTCACTTCATAATGACTCCTGATTGAAACCGAAGCATTTACAGCATTTCAGTACAATTTACGTTAAGATGAATCTTGTAGAAGACCAGTTGCTTTAGTGACGAGACCAAATGGATAATTACAAACGAGCTGAAACAATTTGTTCTGGCTATACAGGACTGTATAGAAATCTAATTACATGTCGTGAAAGGTGAAGTGAGTGCCAATTTCACTGCCTAGGTTAAGTTTTGTTTTGTTGTTCAAGTTCCTGGAATATCGCTCTGAGGGTAGGAATATCGACGCCTCTGTTAGCTCCTACATAGTTCGGAACTCCGATTCGGTCCAGAGAGAGTATATGGAAGTAGGTGGGGTTTATACTACCAGCTTGTAATATACAACTGAGTTTGCGACAAAGTTAATGCTTTGAAATCATTATCTTTCGGCTTGTAATTATACTGTAAATCGACTGGAATCTAAATTAGGAAACTGTAATGTAATTACAATTTATTCAAGAAAGCATCCACATTGATCCCGGCTTTATAATGTTCAGTTCGTCCATGTAACCGAATATCTAATATGCACGTTCTATGCCCGGAAGTCTATAAAAAAAAGTGTTACATTTTTCATGCACAAAACATAGCCTATGAAGTTTCAGGTTTAAGGTGAGTCAGCTCACTAGGCTGTAGCAACAAAAATAAACCAATAACCAACATTCAAAAATAAATTCATATGAAGTAGAGTGAAAGGCCAACTTGATGCAACAATGTAAATTATTGAAGTTCCCTTAGCTCGACGTGTTTCGGGTACATACGCCCATCATCAGGAGCATTAGATGTAGAGTTGCAGCATACGGTTTTCTGCACCGAGTTTATGGATGGGTGGTGGTCTTGAGAGCAGTTGCGTGGGTCGTGTTTACGGTGCGGATGGTGTCATGCGAATGCACGGCACCATCCAACCCGTACACACGACCTACTCGGTGCAGAAAACCATATGCTTCAACTCTACATCTAATGCTCCTGATGATGGGTGTATGTGCCCGAAACACGTCGAGCTAAGGGAACTTCAATAATTTACATTGTTGCATCAAGCTGGCATTTCACTTTATTTCATGATGAAGATGCATGGTCAAACAACCCACAAATTCATATTTTTATATAACAGTATTTTATCAGATATTCACTTACACGTTTCGGCTTACACTGAAGCCCTCATCAGGCTACATACGTAAAACACGAGACGAATTTCAACAAACGTACTATTAAGATACAAATATATAAAATGATGTAACAATTCGAGAACTAAATTTGAATATATTTTCATATATTTTAATATTAAAGTTGTTGGACTTTTAAATTTACTTCATGCATACAGCCTGATAATGGCTTCAATATAAGCCGAAACGTGTAGCTGAACACATTATACAGCGAAGTAATATAAAATATATAAAGTTACTTTCAATGAATTTTGATGTTTTGCTGACCGTGCATCTCAGTATATTTATCTTAGTAATTAACCAACTTGATGCACAAAATTTTGTTTTACAGTAAGTTTTATTTCATGCCTGTACATGTTTCGAGCACCATGTGCTCATCATCAAGAGGTAAAAATTGTATCACACAGCCTCTGATGTAGTGAGTGAGTGGTCTAAAATTACTAAAATACAGTTCTATCAATATGAGCAAATAGTAGTAAAATTTATGTGTGAATTTTTTTCGGGTGCGATTACTGTGTATTACTTACTATAAACATGTTATGTCATGTAGAGGTTATGTTTATCAAGTTGTTAAACTTATTAGAAAGTTACTATGTCTATTTACATTTATGTTTTCATTTAATTACCAAGGTAAATTACATTTAATGATTGATTATTTGTCTATTTTAATAAAGTTTTAACTTATGTTGGAAGTAAGTGTACGTTTTGGCATTCTTCCACGTGTCTCTTTTATAAATAAACAATGACGAGCAACTCAGTCTCTTAAACGAAATACGAGAAGTACCCGACAGCAAAAACCTGCGTCGAATTTTTGTCTCTTAATTTAAATTCAGTTAAAAAAACATGACATACACATCTTTAAAGACTTGTCGCTTTGAAGCCGTGTGGTGAAAATGTTTAAAAGTAGCAAATGAGATGGATTTATGCATTGAAAAGCACGTGGTATTTAGTATCGACAAAAGGTGAACAGGCGCGTATGGAGTCGTGTAAAATACCACAAAAAGTAGGTCAACAGCAGAAACATCAGAGAGACAAGACAACAGAAAGATGTAAGGTAGAAGCATGTCAAATTAAGGATTATAAGCCTGTCACTGTCTGGCCTAACCCTGCAGATGACCGGTTCAGATTGCGTACTTTGCCAAAAATATGAAAATCGAATACTGGATAGAGTATTTCAAAAACACCCTGACAAATCTGAAAACTGAAATACAGTACAAAAATATTTCAAGTTATAAACGAAAAAAAGATTCCTTGATGAAGAAAATGACGTGAATTGAACAAGAAATTTTTGTTTATTCTTGTATGGCTGTCTCCGACAGCAGCTCAGCGTCAGTGCCGTATAACAGGACTGAGATCTTTGCTCGTCTGGTTGGTTACACAGCGTAGATTGGTAGTTACTGACCGACGTTTCGGGACAAACTTATCTTTCCCATCTTCAAAGGTTAAAGCCTTCCTTTTGACACTTAAAAATAAAACGGATATGTTGTACCGAAACGTCGGTAACTAACTACCAATAAAGGCCGCGTCACATTACAGCGAACTAAATGTCTTGTTTACACCGAAGCGGAAGCCTTAAATCACGCAAAAGAACAATTTGTGAGTGACATATTGAAGAAGGTGCGGAAGTAATAGACTGTGATCATGTTCTGACGTTAGCCAGATTTCTTTTCTGGAAGAAGGATTAACCTAAGTGGGGGATGGCGACTTCAGGGCCGAGATCAGAACCCGAGACATCTCAGTCTGTAAGTAGGAGAGCATTAACCGCTCAAAAACGCCGCTCTATAATAAACATTCTGTCAGGCGTCTTAATGCCTAAAACTGTGATCGTATGCTGACGGAATTATGGCATTTTTTCGGCCAATCACTTGGTGTGGGGCTTTCAAAGTACCTAAATTTTAAGCATAAATAAAAAAAACTCGCCTGATCACATATACTATAATTTTAACATATTCAGGAAGGAAATTAACCATTAATTAAAGCTCCTACCGTGCAGTCAAAATAGTCGACTTCTGTCTAAAGACAAATCAATCCGTTTTGCATTGGAAAATTTATGCTGTTTGCTCTGAGGTCTATTAACAAACAATAATACAAGACAGGCAATCTTAGAAATTAACCAACTTAATGAACAAATTCTTGTTTTATAATAAGTATATTATATGCCTCTACATGTTTCGAGCACTATGTGCTCATCATCAGGAAGTCAAAACTGTATTATACAGCATCTGGTATCGTCACACAATAATAAATCAATCACTGCAGTCCTTGCCCCCCCCCCCCTTTTACACTGACTTGATTTATTATTGTGTAATGGTACCAGATACTTTTTTTTTTAGCACAAAGTCAAATTTCGGTGTGTTAAAGCTCTTGTTTCATGAAGTAACGTCTGGGTGTGAAACGGTCAGTATTGCCTTTTCCTGTCTGAAAACATGGACATTATTTTAACTGTAAACACTTTAATTTTACCTTCTGTTTTACGTGGTGTCAATCTTGATATGGCATTGTGGGGGGGAAAGAGTGGGAATAAATCGCGGCTCTCTGAACCCTGTTTCTGTGTATTCGGGAGTAAATTTGTGAAAAGAAATTGCAAGGAACTGTAAACTTACTTAGTATTAATCTTCAGAACTTTACACAAAGTGTATGAAGAGGGTCGATAGAATATACTAAGAACAAATTGCGCGTACAGGAATGTAGTATTCAGGGGCTCGTGGCGGCTCACTGGCCACCAGTTCCACTCCCCACTTGACCATGTGCATGCATTCCTGCACGTTTGTATGGTCTTCTTACAATACTGGGAACAGAGGGTTTTGTAACCCGAGTGTTTTTTGTGTGCTCTCTGTAAAGAGACGACGGCAGGGGTGCGGTAAGATATGTAGCAGATTTAGTATAACTGGGCAAGGAGCCTGAGAGACGGGGGAATCTTTCGACACCAGCCAGGCCGACCACTTCGGAACAGCGAAGGCCCTCATAGAAATTAACGGTACTCCTGCACTCGTCTCCACAAATGGACTATTCCCTTGTACATTCAAGTGATTATTGAACCATTAGTATATGGAGATTGCCGTGGGCTTTAACTCTTAATCTGAACGTACAGCCGACTAGATATGTCTGTACTAGATATGTCTGTACTAGATATGTCTGTACTAGATATGTCTGTACTAGATATGTCTGTACTAGATATGTCTGTACTCCGACGAGTCAACTTTAATAAATTCTTTTGTTTCGTCTCAACGATTTTACTATCTACTACCCCAAGAATCACACCCATTGCTTCCTCTCGGCAATATTCCTCAATACCTGTCCAGGTTGGAACGCATAAATTGTTAGTTACCAACCTGCAGATACAACAGGAAAACAGAATCATACATGCAATTTACCTTACAAAACTGCAAGAAAAACACCTTTAAAAGACACTTATAGAAGGGACGATACCATTCAAATGGATGTTGGTGAATTTGACCATAGTAGTTAATTAAATCAATACAGGATGAAGCGAAGGGTTTTCCTTGAGAGAAGAATGATAATATATGACAAGGGTACTATGAGTTTTCTATGACATTCCATAGAATTCTATAATTAAACACCATTTTGATTCATATTCCGTGGGTGTATCATGTTCCACAGATGGTCAGATATGTTAAAATGTTACGACGGAATGGAAAATATGAAATATAATCACGTACCTGAAGATTTGTGACTGATCCTACAAATTAGAACCTCGAAATGTAACGTCCTGTAAAAGCATAATCACACAGACTTGTAATTTAATGTATGCCTGTACCAGAATTGGAAACAGGTTCTCCTTGCACACAAGGGGAGTGAAATAAGTTAAACGTCGGAATGACGATGTATAAACGTGTCTGCTTTAGAAAGCGAAACTCATGCTTAAATCCTTATTAAAGCTGCACTGAACATTTTACATTCTACCCCTTTAATGATTACAGCCAGGGAAGCAACACACAGCGTGTTGTGACGTAATCGATCTGGCTACCCGCATGACGTTCATTTGTTTAACGCTACAACCTCGGGTCCTCTCCCGTACTTTACTCGATCTCTCTTTCTCTGTTTCTCTATACCACATATACATGTACATACACATCCTCAACAAATAAGCACACGTAACACCCAAACACCAACACAAACACTCAGGACTTGACACAAACGCATTCAAGTTTACAGTTTGCAAACCAACACACCGAACTACAAGAACTTGGGCTATTTTACTTACTTATTTCATGAAGCAGAGTCCTTTTTGAGAAGCTAACCGGTTCTCAGCTAGTAAAGAAATTCACCGAATTTTACGGAACCCGAAGGTTTATAACCGCATTTACAACAGCCGACCATCCATCTGTATCCTGAGCCAGACCAATGCAATCCTTGCCCCGATCTCACTTCTTCGAGATCCATATTAATGCTACACTCCCAGCTAAGTTTGGGTCTTCCAAGTAGTGTCTCTTCTTCAGATTTCCCAACCAAAACTCTATATGCACCTCTCCTCTCCCCTACTCGTGCTAACTTCTGCGTCCATCTCATTCCTCTTGGTTTAATCACCTGAATAATATCTGGTGAGGAGTTCAGAGCATAAACCTCTTCGTTCTGTAACCATATCGACTTCCTTGTTACTTCGCCTTTCTTAGGTCTAAACATCTTCCACGGCAACGTATTCTCAAACTCCTTCGTCCTTCAGCTCTCTTCCCCATCTGCTCAGCACAGCATAACATCCTAACTGCAACTTCCACAATAACACTCATATTCTGCGGCCCAACAGCCCAACTCGAGCCTAGGCCACCTCACTCTTCAGGTTTGTAAACCTCACAGAGACACACGCGCGCGCGCGCGCGGTAGGACTCCTCTGAGTTAGTGATCAGTTCGTCGCAGAGGACTCTACTACACAACACACAACAAACACAAGAGAAGAATATCCAATCCCGCAACGGAATTTGAAACCGCGATCTCGGCAAATCAAGCGGCTACGGACCTACGGCTTAAACGGCACGGCCACCTGGAACGTCTCCGTAATAACAACAGCTGACATAAAAATCACGCTGAGATGCAAGTAATAAGTAAAGTATATGAAGTTAAGAAATTCGTTTTCAGGAACAGTAACATTCATGAAATGATCCAGAAGCAATATACTGCCTACTTAAATTTATAATTTTTAAAGCATAAACACTTAGACCGTCAGAAATAAACAAGTCATTTTCCTGTTTTGCCACAGTGAACAGCTGACATATTACGAATGTAAAGAAAGGCCCGGTATTGCTAATCTTTCTTGTAGGTCTAATGTACACTTCACCGCCGAAGAGAAGGAGCTGGTAAATACCTGATTTCTGAAATGTGGATTTGCCTTACCCAACTCGCTCACATATAATACTCTGGAAATTAAGCTACGAATTTTATAATTTTCTTAATCAAGTATATCTCTTTTACAATATGATATTCTGTAGGCTCTGTGTTTAACAATGCGAATCTGTCAGTAGCAAGTATTTCTTTTATACATATTTACTTGAAATAATTGTGGCAGACTATCAAATCTTCTTTCTTATATCCTAACACGTGACGTCACATGAAAGTAGCTCTTTGTTATCTACATATGTTAACAAAACGCGTACGTTTGCCTGTCCATTACAGCACTTCCAGATGAAATAAAGTTCTGAAATTCGCATAAACACAGCAAGTTACAGGTAATCTTCTGGTGTTCATAACTTATATATAAAACCTTACGTATTTCTTCGTTTTGCCTTTTTACAGAAATAAGAGTTTCTAGAGGTTACGAAGATTGAAAGAGGAATGTAGGTTGAGAGTGTTCGGTGATAGGGTGCTGAGGAGGATATTTGAGTCTAAGAGGGATGAGGTAATACGGGAGTAGTGAAGACTACATAAAATTATGATCGGTGTTCATCACCAAATATTAAAATGCAAATAAAAAATACATCTTAAATTAAATATAATTCGGGTGACTAAGTCAAGAAGAATGAGATGGGCTGGACATGTGGCATATATAGGAGCCGGAAGAGGTGCATATAGGGTTTGGGTGGGGAGACGTGAGTGGAAGGAATCGCTTGCAAAGCCTAGGCGTAGATGGGGAGACAATATTGAAATAGATCTTCAAGAATATGGATGGAGATGCGTGGACTGGATTGATCTGGCTCGGGATAGGGACAGGTGACAGTGGCAATGAAAGTGGTAATGACCGTTCAGTTTCCATAAAATGCGGGGAACTTCTTGACTAGCTGAAGACCTCTCTGTTTCTCAGGAAAGACACAGCTCAAGGGGGTTGTTTATTTATTTGTTTATTTATTTAGTTAGTTAGCTACAAAGATGGCCACCAGGTGGTAGCAGCAAACGGCTCTGTAAGGCACATGTTTCTCAGTCGCTTTTGCAGGGCGCACCTATATAGAAAATTGGTTAGGCTATGCAACGTGCATATTCAATGAAATCGTGACTTCAAGGTTCTGCAAGGGCTGTAATGAATAATAATGGATCAGTGTAAGGGTTATTAGCGGAAACTATGGTTGGAGGTACCAACTTTAAAAATTTTGTCGTACAAATTTCGAAGAGTTTCTAGTAGTGTCAACATGTGCACTTGTGTAAGTACGAGCGAATTTAACACATTCAAACAAGTACGATAGCATCAAATTACCACAACGTCTCAAAATTAAACAATTATTTTACAAAAGCTTCTAGAGTGTTATGAAAGCATGCGTGAAGTATGTTGTTATCTTAATGACAATCATAAAAGATGTGAAAGTGAATGACTTTTGTTGCTGATAAAGGAACGAGTAAAACTCGTTCCTTTATCAAAACCCACTTTTTCTTAACTTAATGTAAGAATTTCCAGAATATGTTTAATTAAGACCCCTAAGCTCATAACATACCGCCTGAAGGACTAACAATGTAACAAAAGCTATGAATATATTTGCAATCGGTTGGGATTTCGTATCCTGTAGATTTAACATTGCTCTTAAAAATGGATTCGTCACATTGGTGCTATTTGTGACAGAAGTTCAAAAATACTCACGAGGGATTTTAATGACGTAAGAGACATGTCGAATTTCTCTGAAATCGGCAAAACATGGTCTGAAATACTGATGTATTTATTCCTACTATGTATACAGAAAAACAGACAGGTGTGCAGTCAGTCAGGTAGTCAGTCAGTCAGTCAGTCAGTCAGTCAGTCAAGCAGGCAGGCAATCAGGCAGTCAGGCAGGCAGGCAGGCAGGCAGGCAGGCAGGCAGGCAGGCAGGCAGT
>Ga0136643_10002140_pt1 | contig 25262 bp, 12 predicted proteins | sample TergutLab28metaG_FD_96883 | JGI IMG/M metagenome (GOLD analysis project Ga0136643, IMG submission 96883) | Labiotermes labralis P1 segment gut microbial communities from Petit-Saut dam, French Guiana - Lab288 P1 (version 3) (version 3) | ecosystem: Host-associated > Arthropoda: Insects >... | reverse complement strand
GCTGAGTGGGCCCCGTTCCAGACCCACTACTACTCAGAAAATCTGGTAGCGCCGGGGATCGAACCCGGGACCTCTGTATCTGTAGCCAGAAACTCTGACCACTAGACCACAGAGGCGGTCAATTCAACATGTACACCTTGTAAAAATCCAGTACACATATTTAAACACCTTGATGTGCTGCAGCCTGCAAAGCTTGACCTCCATGTGCATGACAGCTCAGTTCTTCAGAAAGCTCATGCACATCAAATGGGTGCAAGTGGAGCTTAAAGTGTAAAAAATAATGTGTTGTATTGCATGGTATCAAGCAATGACATTTATCTAACCTTTTATGTACTAATGTTCACGTCAATTATGTAAGTTAATACAACTCAAAAGTGGCAAGAAACAAAATTTTGGAATACCTCAGTTTATTTTGGTTAAAGCCACATTAAAAATGAAATAATGTTTTAAGAATGTCATACAAGTATCACACAGAACCAACCAAAGACAGATTTTGTACCAGGATCCATGGCAAACATTGTGTCATGCTGTACAACTTAATTGTCAGGTTCTGAAAATTGAAAACTCATGGTCTGGACTATTCTGGTTAACCTGCATTTTGTAATAATAACTATGTGTAATTAACAAAAATATAGCAAATAATTATTGATTCATGGTTATCAACAATAAAACAACAAAAACTGTGCTGGTAAATCCTTGAGATTTTCAAGCAATATTGGTACTGTGCATGCACATGAACAGGTAAATCTGCGTACATGGAAGCTTCAGCCACCTGCAATAACTGGGTGTACCTACTATTGACTTACATAATTAGGGACAATATAATTTTATAGACCCACACACAAGTTGCCTGTAGCAGCATATGGGATAAAATTCTTCAAATAATTGTAGTGTAACACTGAACAAACTCAAATACTGTAAACTATTCCACTCCAGTATTTGTAAACACAAGATTACTGTAAAATATCATGGTTGAATTCTTTTTCCACGCTTGTTACGAGTATGTGCCTGGCATTCAACATTTTTCACACCAGCAACAAATATGTCAATAGGTATAAAAGAAAGGCACAAGTGTATAACCATTCAGTACACCCTCTTGCTCATGCACTAATGTGTTCTGCAGCATTCTTACTGCAGTGACATTAAAATTATAACTTATAATCCAACACCTGTAAAACATATTTTCTGGTATGCGAAACACATACAATAACAATAATAACACATAAGCATCCATACAATACAGCAATTCCCACAACCACAGTTTTGGAACACTGATTTCAAGTATTAATGGATTTCCATTTACTTATATTTCTGCAAACTGCAGTTTTTTGTTTTCAATATCCAGAGGGTCTATTAGCATAACAGACAAAAGTCAGAAGTTTCTGCAAAAAATAAATGCATATTTGCTGGGAACAGGGCTATAACAGTACCTGAAACCAGTTATCTAGCTTCTACATTACCAATGCACTGTATCTTTTTGCCACAACTAATGGAACTATTGACTGATAAATAAGTTATGACATTTAAAACTCGGTAATTACGTGCAACAAATGCACATGACCATCTTGAAGCAAATGTCCTAGTATTCAACCTTCGGCCAATTATTTATTACATATGTATTTTACACCTTTGTTATTTGCTGCATGGACATATAAAACATATTCTGCAAACACTGTTTATCACAAACAAAGGTATAGTATGATTTCAAAATATTGAGATGTTTTAAGGCCTGATGGTGCAGTATGAAAACCGGCAAAATGACGAAGGAAAATAACTAAGTTAACATATTCATTATTTTGATAATAACCGACTCCAGGGTAAAGGTCTGTTTTTACAGGAATACTGTCATTTTGTAGGTCAAAAAATTCCCCGCTATCATGGAACCCAAAAGGTTGTTTGTTACAACCCAAAGCAAGCGGCTATTGGATCCAGTTGCCAACTAGTGAACTCTAGCCCAAAAGTCTTAATTCTGTTCCTACAAAATATATTTATAAATAAATATATACATAATATGTATAAATACAATTATATGTAGTCAATATATAAACATACAGCAATAAAATAGTTTTACACATAAAATTATTTTAATGCAGTACATTTTAACAACAATGATGTAAGCTCCCTGAGGATAGCACCTGCACTGAAACATGTAGGAACAAATTAATGGTAAAATAAATAATACATAGAATTGTGCACTTGTTGGTGCTGGTAGAGTTTCCTCAATGGCCCTTCTTTCTATAATTGATTTTAGGTTTCTGCTAACATTTCTACACATTCCTACTGAACTATCCGAGATGAGAATCATCAACAAAGAGGAGATATCCCGGCACATGATGTACACATTGAGAAAATGAATTTAAAATTTTGATGGGCAAACCTCAAGGAAACAGATCACTTGGGAAATCTAGGCAAATATGGTAGTATAATATTGAAAGTGATCTAGAATCACTCTCAAATGGTGGACTAGATTGCAATAGGTCACAGTGGAGTCCAATGTGGGGACTTTGAAAAACTGTGATGAAACTTAGGGTTCTGTAACAGTTGTGAATTTCTTGACCATTTGGAATCTATACGTTTTTAGGACAAGGTTTTACCATATTTATGAATGTATATACCAGGAGAATTTAGAAGGCATCTTATATAAAGACAATGTAAAAGAAAAGCTATTAAAATAATGGATACAGTGATACTGACCTGGTGGCATGTCGTTCAGCCATGCGATTAGAGCCATGCTTCTCCTAGCAGAAAAAGGATACAGTCAGAAACGAAAGAAGTTAGCAATGTAGATCAAATGCCAAACATACACACACATATTTCCATACAAAGATGAACTGCCCATAAAAACAAAGCACACAAATTAAATGAGATTTTTAATCTGTACATAATTGTTCATAAGAGTAACATCAGAGTTTAAACCGCATTCCGACACCAACATTAAGATACAAACAACAGGCCAAAGCAGTCGGCCTCAAACCGAACATCATGACAAAATAATGAGACACACTAAAAAGGTTTAACACATTCAGACCAGTGGCTGAAAATTTCAGATGTAACTTTTTCAGTAATACTTAAGTATGTCACAAAACAAAACAGAAAGATAACAGTAAGGTAACAGAAAAAAAAATACATATTTATATTTCAAACTGAGATGATTTAAAAACAAATGTTACTTAAACAAAATGACCATGTTACAGTTACAGTCTAATAAAACAGTAGCTGTGTCTGAACATGTCAACCTGTGTAACAAAAAAATAGATGGAAGAAGCTTGCTTTCCTGGTGGAACCCAATCTTGCATACACAAAATCTAGCTAGGCCATTCTCACAAGAAAAAGAATCTGTTCCCACAGCGTAACAGTTACTCTGCAGCATTCCAGCAGGGGATCATGTCTAATTGCATAAGAAAGCACAAAACCATATTAAAGTGTTCACACATACTACAAAAACAGGAACATACAATCTACAAGAAAACTATAAACATGGCAATGTGTAATAAGTGGTCTACATTACATTTTATAATACATGAAACAAACAGTGATCTTTCCTGGTGGTATGCAATGGAATATAGCAATGGCTCATTTCTGGGAGGGGGGGAACTCCACTCACGAAGGTGAATGAAAATTACCCTTACTTGCAAGAACTCATCAAATATTTTTGTATGGAATGTATACTGTTGCATAGAGTACATCACTGTCTCCTCTTAATAAAACCTGTTGTTATCAGTATTCACAACTTTTTTGGACAACATGCACCTGTATGAAATAATTCCACAGAAATACCACATACTGCAATTCATTCCAGCTGTACATAATCCTCTACCTAACCTCTGTAAGCTAAGGTGCACTGATGTTAAACAGCGGATTTCCAGCAAAAATATGACTTTCACAGAGTTATAAAGTCAAAAAACTGTGCTATCAAAAATTTTCAGAAATTGGGGCAGAAGGATGGACAAATATTTGTCATCACATAAAATATAGAGAAGGCAGGTGTTATGACCATGAAGATCTGACTGAAGACACAGATGAAGGAAGAATAAGTGATGATAGATACAAAGATAGCAGCAGCAGTAGTAGCAGCACATATTTTTGAGGAGATAGAAGAAGCAGAGCAATTACTACCAAAAAAACAAACAAACAAACTCCGTGGCCTTAGTCCGCACGCGAACTATACCGACAGAGCGGCCGCCGCCTGTCGGCGAAGTTAGTGGACCAAACATAACTTAAATCACCACAGATTTATTCAATGAATCTGAAAACTGATTTCATAAAATATTAAAGTGAGTCACAAGCAAGGAGTACCTTATGTTTTACACGACCATCCACATTCCACTTTTTGTGTATGCATACTACACAACAGTGTGGTTTATCTTGACCACTGTGTAACCTGCAGCGAAGGAGTCAGGCAGTAAGTAGTTGGTTCCACACAAGACTGCGAGGTTCTTTGATTGGCCAAGAATGAATAGATGGACAATACCATATTTAAGGAAGTGTAAGCCATAGCAAACAGAATGAAATCGTTAATTTATGATGCTTTCAAAGATGCAGAATGATTTTAGTACTCTGAGGCCAAAAAATGCATGTTAAACATCAGAAAATGCACTAATTATTATACCATTTCTACCTAAAAACCAAAAGAATTTAAGAAAAGTTTTAATTTTAACTGCTGTATCATATAGATGTGGAACTTTTTTTGGAGAAAAGAGCAAAGGATGAAAGAAAGAAAAGTGCATACAGGACAGCTTTAAAGCTCAAAACAGATGAAACAACAAGAAAACAAAACAAAAGTTACAAACTATGCTTTCCATTGTCTACCATGCACCTTTAATTGTAAATTATTAAATCAGTGAGGGCACTTGGGACATGTAGCATGCAAGAGAAAAAAAGAAATGTGTACACGTTTAGTTGCAAAATCTCACAGATAGAAATAATTTGGAAGATGAAGGCATAAATATAAGAGTGCAAATGCAACTGATTTTAAAGAAACAAATTATAAAAATGCGGAAAGTCTGTACTTTGTACTTGATTGGATACAACTGGGTAGTTTCACTGTCATACTGAGTTTTCAGTGTAATATATTCCTGTTTTTGTAGCATAACATCACAGATACTTTACAGTACAGGAGAATGACACCATCATTATTAGAAAATAAAGATAGTTCTCATTAATTCATTCGCACAGTTAAAGGAAGAACAGCTGGCATGAAGCCTTCACCATGATGATGAAGAAAGCTGCCCCAAGCTGAAACAAAGTTTACATTCACCTACCCACAAATGTTCTGTCATCACAATCCATTACCTAGTGTCTGTAAGTAATGCCAACACCATGCCGTTGGAGAAATACACATCAGTCTAAGAAGATTGTAATTTTGTACTTGAAGGAAACTGAAATAGATATAAAATCAAGTGTAAACCAAAACACACACACACACACACACACACACACACACACACACGCATGTGCGCGTGACCAAGCATCTGCTGCAACAAACCTCGGACGTGGCTTGTCGGCAGCACGATTGCTGCCCAATCTGTCTCTGAATGGAGAATTTCCAACGACACTTGTCTGAAACCAAACAAAAAAGGTGACACTCGACAAGGGCATATATATTTAAAAATGTATTGTTAAGTCATGTATATCTAAAGCAGTAAGAATATTATATTCTGTAAAGCAATCAAACATGATCTCTTATCCTGACAGGATAATATAAACCACACTGAAAATCAGGTTAAAGAGGTTGGCACACTTCCTGTGATTCCTTTGATTCCAGGAACTCCTTAAGGAGGTCCTGGAATCAAATCATGTCCCAAGAAATGGCCATTGCATCTAAGATTTTCTGAGATTTTCCTGAATTCTCCCACACAACAGAATAAACAGCATGTAGGTTACCTTAAAATTGCTTTCTTCAGTGTCCTTACCACTTTATCACTCACACATCATCCTACCATTTTGATGCCAAAAGAGCTGAACAGCATCATTAACTATGATTGAATTCATAAATACAATGACATAAGCCACAAGGATTATAAAACAAAGCACTAGGAAAAATATATGGATCCAAAAGTTTGAAGTAAGTGAGGAGCAGTAGATATTATACAATGAGCAAACTTACACTGAAAACAGTTCCCATAATTTTGTTCCAATAGTAAAATGAAGGATACTAAAATGTGCTGAAGTAGTAGTTCAGATAGAGGTAATATGAAATTCACACAGGTAAACACATCGGTAAGTATCAATCTGAAGACTGAGAAGGGGACGACAGAATAAAATAACAAAATAAAAAAAATAAAAAAACTCTGGGAAATTGTTCAGGATCAAGTCAAATTTGGATCTCTCAAGTTCTACAGATCTTTATGTTCTTAATGTAATATATGGATGATACAAATTTATAGTCCAACAATAACATGCCATTTAGCTGGTGGGTTAACATGCTGGAATCATGCACAGATGGCAACACAGTCAAATACTTCTCAAATCAGCCCTGTTTATTGCTTGCTATTACTAATTTCATTTGACAAAGGCTGGTATTGTTGTTATTAATATTAGGAATGCACAATACACACACACACACACACACATATATATATATATATATATATTGTGCATATGAGACATAAGGTTCACATGGCAGTAAACACTGAGATAATCATCTTCTGGGATATGGCACCATGTGGTTTGGCACATTCAGGATTTTGGAGGAACTACTATCTCTCTCTGCCTTCTGGGTAGAAATCTTCTACCTTAACAGAGGGGCAGTAGATTCCACCAAAATGTTGGAATGTATCTATAGAACTACACAACATCACATCCCTTAAGGCCTCAGTTTTAACCACCCATGCACCATCTAATAAGAAGCATATTTCAATTCAAGTTTACTGCTATTCTTCACTGAGCTTTGTACATTGTACCAGTTGTCACTAGCACATGGTACACTACCATCATGAAGTTTCATATAAACCACACAGTGGTTTATACAGAATTTAACACATCAGATACTCCACAAAAAGTATGATTGGCGTTTCTAATTCTACTTTACTTTGCACCATTCAGGGACAGCTTCAGAACTAGGTGCTTGGCATGCAAGTCACAATTTTCCTGTGTGAAATCAAATGTGTCAGTATTGTGCAACAATGAAACATGATAATGGTGTACTAGTCTAATTCCAGTTTCATGCATTACTCCTACTATTAGGTCTGCTAAGTGAATTAGAATTGTCTTCTGTTTTGTTCCAAAGCCTCATAACACGGCTCTTTCCTATGTCCCTTTATACATAAGGCTTTTCTTTTTGGTCAGGGTGTTTGTATTATATTAGGCTAAAATGGTTCAATGGACACAAAGATTGGTAACATTTTCTGATAAACATATACTTACTTCTATATAGGTACTAGAAAATAGGCAGCCAAATGAAAACAGAAAACTTCAGGATATGTTGGATATTGATTTAAAAAAATTCCATATAAAATAAACTATCTGAAATTGAATATATTTACATATTAAGTGTGCATCTCATATTAAGTTATAAAATTTGGAATGGGTACAATAGACAATAATGCATTCTTGAACATTACATGAAGGTCATACATATGTACATGCTAAGAAACTATATCAGTTTAGGTTGGATTGACAGGTCAGGGATAGAAATGTACCTGTAAGTTAGTTGATGGGTTACTTGCTGATGCTACAGTATTACTACTCAAGCTGTTACTGTGGGAGAGGAAAATCATACTGGAGCTATGGCGACGCTGTATCAACTTTTGTTGGCCCTTACTTCCTGTGGAAGAACCAGGGCTCTGCAACATAGGCATGCAATCGGCAAACAGAAAAGACGGAGAAGCAACTCAAACCTATGTTCTAACAAGGCAGTAACTAATCTTCCCAACTGACACCTTAATATTCCACACCACAAGCCAAACAACTAAGGTGAAAATCTACATGCAACATATATCTTTAATACAAGCACATGAATAATTTCCAGGTTTGCAGCTATGATTGCTTTTATCCTCATTTAATTTCAACACAAATCTCAAACTGGCAGAATTAATCAACATCATCATCACGCTGCACAACAGCACAGATTCACAAATTATATTGCTGACAAACCTAATCAATATGACAGATACTACACAGTACATGGGATAAATTACGTGCAATTATATTCCTCTAAGTATCACAATACTGAAAAAAATGTTGGGAAGTAAACATTACATATCCTAATCAGAAGTACAATGTGTATATGGAGTCCTACATTAATTTTTTCAACAATCAATTAGATACAATAATATAAACAGCCGGCTAGATGCGAAAATAACAAATTTTGTTGAAAATTACAATCAGCTCAACATGTTTCGGGCGATAATTTCGCTCATCCTCAGGGAGCACTGTACTGTGTTTACAGCTTCTGTATAATGCACCGGTGATGCTGCCTGCTGGTGACAAGGATGTCACCAGCAGGCAGCATCGCCAGTGCATAATACCACAAGCTGTAAACACAGTCCAGTACTCCTCAGGATGGGTGAAATTATCGCCTGAAACATGTTGAGCTGATTGTAATTATCAATAAAATTTGTTATTGTTCATCTAGTTGGCTGTTTATATTATTGTATCAATGATGCATGGTCACACAAACATCAAATAAACTAGATATTCTACAAGCATATGGCAAGGTTTCATCCAGCTGTTTCCGTTTTGAATTTAATACTGAATTATGATCATAAAATCCATTGAGAAAACAATTTCTGTGCACTTGAAAAATATTTTTCCTACAGTACAAAACTGTCATGAATATCTAACCTCAACAAAGTAATATGTAATTATCTTTAATACTGAATATACAGGTTTAGTAGAACACTGGATACCAAGATAATCATAAAAAATAAAGTTCTTTAAAGTGTATATATCAATAATTCTATAACTGTTATATTCACCCATGAAAATCATGTAATGACCTGTCAAGACAATGTAACACATCTCAAGCAGTAAAAATGTCTCTGTGCAAAGTGTTCTTGGCAAAATGGTCTTGTTATTGTGTGATTTCCATGAATTTCATTATCACCAACAAACAAATCCAAATGTCTTCTGTAAATGTCTGTAATAAAATTACATGAAAGTGTTGATGGCAAAACAAAGTTTGTTCTTAGAAATGTCCTACCTCATCAAATGCCTGTCCTTGCAGCAATTAATTCCAAGAATCACATACCCCCCACCCCCACACAAACACATGCGCGCACACATGCGTGCACACATACAAGGTGAACACAGTAAGCTGGAACTTGATGGACAGACTGTGGAAAACATCAAAACTGCCTCAGCCAAGAAAGCTGGCCTCCAGGCTCATATTCAGACCCAGAATCTCCCAACTAAGACATAAGAGTGATTATTACTTGTTACATTTGGTTGCCTGCATAAACACTTCAAGGCAGTCAAAAACAAAAAGCATTCCTACTGTGTGCAAGGGACAGTGGCTGAGTGATATCGTTCAAAAACAATGTCCCGTATAAGAGGAAAATGGATGTTCAAATTATTTCACCTATTGCAAAGACTAATTTATAATACTGAATAACAAAAACAAGTGTGTAAGCCAGCTCTGTTTAACAAAAGTCACTGAATAAGAATAGTAATTCAGTGCACAAGCGAAGATTAAATTAGTGTATGTAGCTCACAGATTTAGTTGCACATTAAGACTTCTGAAGTTCTGTGCTGCACTAAAAAAACAAAAAACAAAAGAAACCAACAACAACAACAACTTAAAACTAAAGGCAAAGCTCAAATTAAATTTCAGAACTAAAAATACAACTTACATAAAATAATACACCTGAAATCATGCATTTTCATTTAAAAACTCAAACTTTTATGTTATAAACAAGAACACTAGTACATGTTCAAAAAACTACTATGACAGAAATGTAATATTAAACTGACAGACTATCATTCCAAAAACAGACTTCTGACATACATATTAATTTACAAGAACACAATTATCAATCTCAAAAATCCAGAAACATTGCTTCATGCTTCAGAAAAACAACATAGGCATTAAACACACACACATACATACATATATCAAAACAGTTGTCTTACCCTTGATGTCTTGCAGGTGTTTGGTCGACGAATTCTATTGATCCAAGTCTCCAGAAATCGTAGGAAATTTTCGACCAAATGACCCTGCTCTTCCAGAGTGGGAACTGTGTAAATATTACAGTGCTCAGAACCTTCCAGTATCTTCTTTGTAGCCTGATGATTCAGGGGAAGAAGATAAACACGATAGCGCCAATACTTTTGGGCCTTTTAAATAAAGAAAATTATTACTGGTAAAACAAGAAAAATGTGTGAAACAGATATTCACAAAACTTTGTGTTTGTGTGTGTGTGGGCACACATGTGCCAGCGAGCAAGCAAAAGCACATGTATTTACAGACATTTACAGTAGGATAAGGGGATATGTGAATAGAAACTCTTAAGGCCACACAGTGGCCCTAATGGCTAGTTTCTGGCTTCTCATCTTGGAGGTCAAGGTTTGATAGAATGCCAGTCCATTTGAAATTCTGGTACACAAATAAGCACTGTTACAGGTTTCTCTCTGAGTACTTGGGCTTTCCACCATCAACATCAATATTCCATACTCATACCGCTTTCATATGCCATGGATGCTATTATCCTCCAAACTGACAGCATCATTAAATAAAAACTAAAAACGGGTGAACAGTTAATTATACTGGGCTCAGTAAAATAAGGAACATGAGAACCACTGAAAACCTATACAGGACTAACTGTGCAATAGTATTTTGTATGCATCCTCCTGTTGATGTGATGTCACCCATTTTTTAAAATACCCTGAGCTTGCCATCAACTATTTTCATTTTTGGTGCGAGATGAAATTCAGTGCTGGAAGGCAAAAAATATGTCAACTGTGACTGTCCATCTGTGCACATGACAATATTCCACAATGGCAGAACATGTTTTTCAATTAACATGATGTTGGTGGAAAGTGGACCTTCCAAATACACGCTCCAAATAGTACATACGCAAGCCACGTAAATCATCACTAGTCCAAGGCACCAAAAGATTGAAATTTTTATTCTTGTTCTAGTGATATATACGATCACAGGACATTAAAATAACACTGATGCATTAACATCGCACAGTAATATGGAGGAGACTTCCTTTAACACAACAGCTCCAAACTGTGTAACATAACTTCCCATTCAAAGAAATATATTCATGCCATTCATTCACTTTTTCTGCAAAACTTTCAATAAAAACTTAAGCACATGACTGAAAGAAGTGCAGTCACAAAAAATTCACCATCCACTTGATCTCTCCATAAACAAAAATAACTCCCCCCCAAAATTCAGTCCCTGTCTACTAATAAAAAACAATTTTATAAGACACTAAAAAAATTCTTACTATTGGGCTCATTCTAAACGATAGAGGAATTTTATAACTGGTCTGCTGTAAGTAAACTTCATGCAGCCTATCTATAAACCAATATATGTTTTAACAACCTTTATGACTGTAGCAGTGTACTTTTACTTTTATGGTATTGTTATGGTATTTTAGGATACTTTTATGGATATTTCACACACCGTACAAAATAATAGTTCATTTATAATGATTCTAACTACTGATATTATCTATATCTAATCTAAAGAAATGCTGTCAAACCTAATGTAACATACATATTACTACTATTATATTATATGAGAAATTAGAATTACATGGCAAAACATACTGCCATACTGTAATTAATAATGCATCAGATGCATTTCATATATTTAGTTGTGTTTTGGAATGATTGTCACGATGACATGAACCCTGACACCTTTGTTATATACGTAACTGTATTTCTTGTTATACAACTGTAGCTCTTCACTATAACTGTAATTCATAGTTTTCCATTATTGTTTCTATATATGACAAGTTCAATATCCAGTAGGTATATGCCTTGTAAGGATTTGAGGAGCGATGAATAAATACAATACAATACAATACAAGGTGATTCTGTGAATTAACATATTTCCTTGGACTCCAAGAGGCACCAAGATTTTAGAAAGCAAATTTAGAGGAAAAATATTTTATGCACACTTTCAGCTCCAGTTCACACATATTTACTTAAGGAAAGGGCAGTACAGTATCAAGTCTCTACTGGTCACAGAACCCCTAGAATCATCACTAATATCAGATTCACTGGAGAATCCACTTTCTTCAAACAGTACATCACCTTCAGTAGCATCAAGGGCATTACTGTTACCATATTTCTCGAAAGACTTCGCAAGTGTCTTATGTGTGATAGTCCCTGCCTCTTCATAAACCTTCAACAACAAACAGCTTGGCCAGCAGAATTGGTGATGTTGTGTGCCACCAAAAATATTCTCACTTAAAAAATGATCAGTCTTGCAGATACATAAATTCCTTTGTTTATGTAGTCTTTATCCAGTTCCACGCCTTTGCTGCTAGGTAGGGAAATATGCAAGGAGCATTTACTCTTCTTTAAATACAGCAATTCTTCCTCTTGCTTTCATTCACAAATCATTTTCTAGGTTTAATTTAATTTGATGTGACCTGGAATTTAATTTGAAACCTACAGTATATGGAGTCCTTGTCTCTTTATCACACATTCAAATCAAAGGACGAATTTACTTTCAATAAATGCACTATCACTGTGTGCTACTGAACAACTAAGGTAAAGTAAAACAAGGCTTTGTTTCTCTGCCTCCAAGAACAAGTCACTATCCTTCAGCAAATGCAGGAACCTGAGCTGCACTGAAAATTGTATTGATTGCCTTCGGAATAAAAGACACATACGATTTGTACATAGTACTTCCCATAAAAAGAAAGTGCATCTTATGGTCCAGAAAATATGGTAGGCAATGACAGGCCATAATAGGATAAAATGTGGTATGCCAGACTGAGTAAGGTGAGCAGCGGGTTAAAATTACCTTACCTCTGCAAGAGCAAAATCTGTGTCTCCTCTCGTACAAATGTAGTGATCCAGGTAGTTCCAATTAAAATTTTCTAACTTTTCTGTTGTGAATGATACCCACGATACTTCATAGTTGTCATGGTGAGGGGCATGAAACCGGTAACGGTAATGAATATTAAATGGAGGGTATGGATGTCTGAAAGCAGAGAAAGTCTTATGTTGACAGATTCTTGGTTCATTTAAAAATACTTTACTAAATGTTTAAGTTCTGTAGTTTCAAATGTCAGAATGACTTGTAAATTGACATGGATGGCAATATGCACACTGTTTGAAAAATATATCCCAGCATTTGTCTGGAACAACTGATCCAGTCAGAGTAGAAGATTTGAAACGGGATCACCTCTAATATTAAGCAGGAGTGTTACACACTTTAATACTACATTCTGAGCTTTTATATTCTACCTAGTACAACAGGGACAGACAATTTATTCTATCATACTGCTATTATTCATATGAGTCAGCTTCACACATCAACACAATGGACAATAATGTGTTTCTCTCTCCAACAAGACAAGCCATCCAGCTCCAGAAAACATTCTTCTCTTCTTTCTTACAAAGTCCCTGTATCTCTTTTCCAATGTCCATTTGTAGTTACACAAGACTGGAATATATTTCATAAATTCAGTTACTATAATATCAATGGTTACTGTTTTTATAAGGAGCCAACACTGCAAAGAAGTAATGTGAATGGCTACCAGTTTAACAACTGGGATTCAATTCCAGGAAGGTTTAGTAACAATTCCCTTCACCACCATGTCCCAATGAGCTAAGGGTTCACTAGGCTTCCTATCAAATGGGCACCAGCACCCCTTTCTTTGGCTGTTTAGCAGCTACTTAGTTCCAGCCAGTGTCAATGCATAAACCCATACTTCCATGCATCCTACATCTCCTCTTGGCATAGCGCTGTGGTACAAAGACAATCAGACCTGACTTCTACTCTTTAAAAGAACTAAACTGCTTCACTATTTTCATATTCAATTTTGTGTTGGGTTATGCAAGTATTTTTGCTTTCATAGTCAAAAACCTTTTTCAACACACTCTTTCTTTATTGCCAGGAGATGTTAGTGCCTTTTCCAATCCCTAAGTTGGAGAATAACTCCTTGTCAGCTGTCTGTGACTGCTCATTCAATATACTCACATCTATGCCCATAACTTAAGGCTGCCTTCTCCATGACCAACCAAGACATGTCATGCCATGATGATGAAAGGCAATCAAATCATGGATGACATGGGCTGGGCATATGGCAAACACGGGAAAGAAGAGAAAGATGTATGACTTTTGTTGGGAAACCTGACGGAAGAGACCACTTGGAAGACCTACGCAGAGATGAGCAAATGCGAACTGTATTCGTCTTCAAACAGGAAAAAGTATTTGGTTCTTGTGAATATGGTAAAGAACCTTCAAGTTTAAAAAAATTTGGGTAATTAATTTCTTAAATAGCTGATGACCCACTTACTTTTAACGACTCTGCTCCATGAAGTTAGGTAATTATGGTCAAAGAGATCTGACTACTGGATTAGAATGAAATCAAGGTCAGGAACATATGAACTTTTACCTCCATGACTCCTGTATGCCCACAGGGCATGATATTTACATACAGGAACACCTAGCTCTTAATTTATTTACTGTGTAAAACCAAATTATATGCATATTTTTATAACAAATTCATTACCAGCTTTGCCAGTATTTTTTTTGTTTTCATGCTTAGAAATATTTAAAAACACTATATTACAGTAAAATATCTACAGAACAAAACCACCTGACACAAGACCATCTATAACAATAAAAAGACGAAATGAAGTTTGCCTTATACCATTAGTGCAGACCTCCAACACCTGATTCTTACCATGGAAATTATAACATGTGAATTACATAAGATATGCTGGTTTCCCCCTTTACATTAACTTCATTCACAGAGACCACAGCATGAGTTAAATGTCAATGAAATGCATATTACAGAACAAAACAGTACCTGGGTCTGTATCTTGTGACAGTAATGGCTGATCCACTGAGTGATATCTTGTGGAACACTCTCCCAATACTGAGAAAATATTCTTCTGTTGGTTCAATATCACAAGGGCGAGACATCACAAGTGAGCTTACAATGCCAGGTGCAGTGGAGACAGAATTACTGCCAGGGGTATGTGCTTGTTTCTTTGAACTGCGCTCAGACAAGACAATCAACTGAAAACCCTGAGAAGGAGAATAATAGCAGAATGACAACTTACAAAACCACCTGCAACACCTTTTTGATGCACATATAAGTACAGATTAACCTTTATCAACTGAGGAGTTACCCATGTCCTGTTAAATGAAACTCTTCGCACATGAATGGAAAAATGCTGGGCCACACACATGCAGGCATGGGCATTTAAATGCAAAAATAACTCTGGTTCTATATTGGGATTTAAAGACTGGACAATAAAGGTTTATTAACAACGCAGTTAGCTTCCTGGAAAACAAGATGATAAGGGACACATTATCTGGTCATGTATTCCAAAGTTAATGTTTGAATACATTCTAACTGGCAGAAAAATTTAGGTCAACCAGATTAAAGATGGAGAGGCTAACACCCATTAAGGTGGACACAGGCTGAAATGGCTTATGGTGTTTTGTGGGTTTAGTGATAAATCTTCAGTTTCTAAAAATGTAAGGGATCAACTAAGTGACTGTCAGCTTCTATGCAAGGCCTCAGAACTACTCTGTTAGTCAAACAGTGGCCATACTTTACTACTGAAGCTGGTAACAAGGGTCTTGGTGCTTTGTTTACTTAACAACACCTTTTCAACCATAATGATTAAGCAGTGTAATGGTGCTTTTTGCCAAGGCATCCCCATTGTGTTTAAAAATACCAGTAAATAAAACAATTGTAAATCAAGTCTAAACACAAGTTCATCTATAAGTAATCATCAGTAACATGTTTCAGCCAAAAAAGCCATCTTCAGGCTGAGTAGGAAATGCATATTATAATGCTATGAATGTTATGGACGGGATCTCATCTTGCATCAAGATGGAGGTATTGTAAGATGTACTATACATTTAAAAAAGGGTTTGAAGATATTATAAAATTTGTAGTTAAAACTTCAAATTTTTTTAAAGTAATATTATAAAATGATGGCGATCTTCTAGGTGGATGTCGAGATGTAGGCTAGCAGAAGAACTTGAGAGTATTGGGCAGTGGAAGTATATCTCTCTCACTGCAGAATTGTTATTAATGTATTCTGTAATAATATAATATAATTATATTTGAATAACACACTGTAAATTAAACGTGACTGGTGCACCAACTTTGAAAAATATTATGTTGTAATGATGTGATGATTTTTGAATAAGGAGTCAGAATGCTAAGAAGTAAATAATACATGGACAACAAATGAACCTCAGACTTCCTGAATACAAAACAGGCATGTCAATTGTACTGCAACATCTTGTAGTCAGTTACAAGCACAGAACTCATACAATCGCATTAACAAGAAGATGCTGCTGACTCATTCATTTGTTGGTTCTGATGGCAATAGTACAGTGCAATTCTTTAACCTTTATTGTTCAGGAATGATGAGCTTTAAATCCCCTAGTACCACAGAGCTAGTGGTTGAATTTTAAATTCCAGATAACTATACAACGCTGTATTAGCTGTGCTGCAATAGTGTAACATACAGTCAACAGTGGTTAAACCTGTATGTTAGAATACTATTCTAAATTTCAGAGAAGTAAAAACATTTTATTATTCCCAAATTCAAGTATGCTACAAATCTGTATTATGCTCTACATCTTCAAAAACTACCTTATCCTAAGACTGCAGCAGTGGCATGGAAATGGAAACCAGTAGCCGGACTACTAATAAAACATTTATGTGTGCTAATTCATCAGCAAGTTTCAACTAACCTGAGCAAGTCTCTGTGAAACCAATTCTTTAAACACTTCAGCAGTAGTTAAAGGTTTCTTGTAGATTGCTCTCTGCTGTGCAAAATCTGCATTTACATCATCAGGAAGAAGATTGTAATCAGAAACAACATAGTCATTCTGAAGACTGCGCTTGTCAGGGAAGTAATCAGTGGTGATAGGCAGACAAGCTGGGATAGTAAGAGACTTCCAGTCCACACCTAAACAATATCAAACATAAATATTACTTAGAGGAGTTTAAATTGTTCTTCATATCATATACTTTGTTGAAAACTGCTCTTTAGAAGATGAATAATACAAAATAGTGTAAAGCTGCATACGAATAATTTTCCAAATCAGTGCTATGTAATCTACAATCCAGTGTAACTTAGAGTAAATAAATATCTTCCACATCAAAATATTTATTAAAAATAAAACATGGCTAGTTATTTAGTAATTAATATGAGCTCCTGTAGATTCTAGAGTAAGTTGAACCCTTTCAGGTACCAGTTCACAAGTCTTTCCTTAAAAGTCTCTTTAATTTCTGGATCACTGACACATACTAGGAATTCTAATTTCCCCACTACTGTGGATGTGCGATGCAATAACAATGAATTTAAAATAAAATAACTCTGGAATAGCCATGTCCTCAATTACTCATGCTTCTTTTCCACTATCACTGGCACAGCTAATTCACAGCATACAATAATTGTTCATAAGTATACTCTACTGAAATTCAATCTTCCTACCAGACAAGGAGAACTGCATTGTTATGTTTGAACTATGTGTTCCCAGAAAACCCAAGTATATCAGCATAATCTCATACCAAATAGCATACGCACACACACACACACACACACTCTCTCTCCCCCCCCCCCTCATGCATGATAGATTTATATAAACAACACATAAAATCAGCTGAATGATTAAAACAAATCTACTTGGGTATGTATAAATTGATATTAGTTCAAACTCCTCTGTGAAGAAATTTTTGACTTGAAGATACTCTTCCACCATGTTATCACTTTCTATATGCATCATGCAAAAAGCAATTAGCATTTTGAAACAACAGATGGAGGAGAATACACACACACACACACACACACACACACACACACACACACACACACACATATATATATATATATATATATATATACACACACACAGAAGCTGATATTATCAAAACCTCTGGTTCACAAAGGCCTTCTGAGTGAAGTGATAACTCTACTCTACATAACAGATGCCATGGCTCCAAAGAAAAGTAATATAAGCTAAGAACTAAACTGCAAAAGACCTGGAAATTTTGTGTTTCACACAGGATCGTGTTGAATCTGCTACAGAAAACAAATATTGACCAATGTGCATCCCATATATTTATGATCCACAGTTCAAAGAAAAGTACTATTTACTCATACCATATCATTACTCTTTCTTTCCTTTTTCCATAGCTATCTTTCCTTTTTGCTTTTCATAACAATCCACTAACATGTTCTGAATATATTTTCTTTACCATCAGGTATAATTCTTGCCCATGCATGACATGAATATTCCTTCTCAAATTCATAATACTAAGCAAAATTACATTAACTTAGTACAGTAAACACTCATGCACACTATTTTCCATTACATTATTTCTTTTCATTTCCAATAAAAGCAAGTTTCTGTTTAATCCAATTTCCATCCTAGATGGTTTTAATGCACTATATAAACCTACCAGCCACATCAACAAGAACCACTTCTCCATACATTCAGACTGCCACTCAACATGCAACACAGTTTACCTATGTCAAGTGGCTTAATGAATTTCTGGAGCCTTGCCAGCTGCTAGTTTCAGCAATGTCTTTTATATCTATTTATTACAGTATTTACAGCTAAAGGAGTACTGTCTGTTACTGGTATAGATTTGTGCCTATCTTTTTAATCACAAAAAACTGAAATTTAAATAAAAATTTTGGATTTCAAAGCTTTTAGTCAACATCTTTCATTACGTATTTGGTCCTGCATTCCTGCTGCAAGCTGGTGGAGATGAAGACAAAATGAGCGATGATCATGTGACATGAAATCTATGTGATCTTCTAGTACCATCTAGTGCAGAGCTGGACATTTCCAGCTGATGGTCCAAATTAAGGACTGCAAACTTCTAGCAAACCACACTATAGAGCATTCTATGCCAGCATTCACACAGATGGCCAACGGACATGTTCATGGATCACACAAAAAATTTGACAGTAACGTCTCTTTATACCTGAATGAACTCAATACGGAAATGAATTATTCCACAAACCCAATAATTTCAAAAGTCTTTAATTTTAAACCAAATGAAAATGATATGACACTGATGTCATTAGTTCAGATGGTTAGACACCACTTCCTCAGCCAGAGGCAATCCCAGACAGCCCTCATGGTGCAAAAAGTGGCAGTGGTGCCAATTTTTATCAGAGCATTCACTTCTCTGCTACCAATCATCACTCCACCAACATTCAATTTCATCTATCACAATGAGGTAATAGTTCAATTAGTAGCCTTTTATAATATTTCAGTCCTCAGTTTGGACATCACTCTGGCCTAACACTAGGGTGGACTGATAGCATTGACTAATTAAGTTAATGTTAATAACTCTGCAGTGAAGAAAATGAAATTACATTCCTCAGGAATAATTGTTGATCAATATCTGTCCCAATGAACAGCAAAATTTCAATTGTAGAACTTATATTAGATGGAAGGATGTTGAAAAGTTAAGGATATGGAAGGGGATGGAGACGGACATTTTCAAGCTTACATCTCACTCAGCACTAACTTTCACTGACCGAGGAGAATTGTAAGAACCTTCAGTCAGAATGCCCAGCAACCTGGTCAGGTTTTGAAATGTGTAGCTTCATGTCAGAAAGTTGTAAGGTGTGCTAGCATCCCTACAGAGCAACTATTAAAACTGTCCTCTACCTCCACTAATAAGTCTTTCTGCTAAATACACCGGTTAAGTGCACACAGTATACTTTTAATTTATTCTTATGAATCTATCAGCAACTTGTAATTTTCCGAAGTTTTGTAACTGTAAACTTCAGTTCAGCATAATATGAAAGCCACACACACGTGTGTGTGTGTGTGTGTAGTGAACCTCTGATTTGACATTGTTGTAGGGATAACCTAAAATGGCATATTATCTGGGAAAGTGTAAAATTTGAGAAACATTATTTTTATGGACAACTGGTCAGGAATATACAAAAGGTGCATAGAATCACAGAAACTGCAAAATGTGGGAATGTAAAATCTGGGTTTTAGCATATATATGCTACTAATAGCACAAATTTCCTCGTAAGAAATGGCTACAATGACTTTAGAGATATGGACAAGCAACTTCACTAATACAGATATATGTTACAGATTGCTATCAAGTTTTCTAGTTTTGAATACTAGTGTGGTGGATCGTGGCCATAGTTTGAAAGGTGCTGATCTATTCTAAATCCTACAACAACATAGTTTTAAATTCTATTGCCAACCTATGATAACTCTGCCGACTGAATGATCGCACATGATCACACATTCCATAGCCAGACATGAAAAAGAAAATAAAAATTACATTCATTAGCCTCAAAAGTTAGCACACATTACAGTAACATAAAACACAATGTATGCCTTCTGTACATATGGAAACATGTAACACAAAGAAACACAGGCTATGGCATGTTAAAAGGTTACATTCTGATATACACCACCCACTGAAGTGAAGTTCTCCTGAAATGTTTAACATTCTAAACAAACTACACTCTTCCCACAAGACCTATACGTGAATAAATGAACATGCACATAAACATGCTTCAGAAAAAATCAGAAATCAACTAGCAGTTAACATAAATACAAGACACCAGGCCTTTAGAGTGCTGTCTGTCTTCAAAAGAAAGTGCTGGTAACCCTGGCCTGACAAATTCTAAAATGCTTCCTTCCCAACCCACTCCTCTCACTACACCCCATCCCACCTCCTCTATGAAAGTGGTCAAGAACTTTTCATTAAAGCCTTCATATAGATGTGTAACATATAAATTCTCATTTACAGATTCAGATTATTACTCTGAGTTTTAAGTGATTAAAAAAACATACATAGTTTCATACAAATTCCAAATTTTTATGACAGATTGCCAAGTTCCCTGACCTTGATATCTATGGCTAGCATCATCCTCATACTCATGACAACATATTTCATAGGGTCAAATCATATCAGGAACAGTGCAACAACTTTGATAAGCAAAAATACTGAAACAGTTTTCATAACCAACAGACCAAGGTTGGGCTCATGATGAGCTTCATTTGTTGAAACCTTTATTCGTATTCACTTGAAGAACTGGGCATAATACTCACAGCATATTGCAGATGCAGCTGTTTATCTAAGAGCATCTTTTCAATTAGATATAACAGCTCCAACTAACGTGTGACCAGACTTTTCAGGAAATGAAATGCCCCAAACACCCCACAAGCACAGGTCTTTTGGCAGGTTTGATAATCATAACAGGGCTCAGATACTTATTTCCCAAAGTCAGTACAAAAGCTTTATCTTTCAATCTACTCTGTACATGTCCATACTGCATTGTTGCAAGTCACAGCTCTGTTAGGCAATTCTTGGACAGCATCATACATCAATCCTAGTGCACAAAAACTAACTGGATGTAACTTTTTGCTGCTTTCCCTCATGTTCATTTCTCTTTTTTGTTCTTCACAGAATTACACTACACTTCTTCCAAATGTTGCACCCACACTCCACAGTTCTCATACACAGCTGAAACTAACAAGAAATTGAATACCACCAATAGTATGTTTAAAGATATAGACAACTTTCTGAAGTGAGACTAGTGTTTTATTTAATGATGCTGTCAACTGGTAACATTATATGATCCCCCCCCCCCTCCAATATGTTTGTTTACACTTGCAATTCTCTGCAACTTTTTCGTGATACACAAGTGGGACACACAGTGCATCAACTGACACTTCCAATCTGTTGATTCTTGACACCAGTATTATTGTAATACAAACTGACAACCCTGATCTATAATTAGCACAACATCACACAACTTCTAACTTCAGTTCCAATGAAGCAACAATGTTATCTCATGACGCAAGTAGCAAATATACAGAATGTGGGAGAAAATTGGATGCAGTATATTGTTGTAAGATTTTCTGAATGGAGCAGGAAACAAATGGATGCTGATTTCAGCCATATTTATTTTGAAGACTAGTTACAAAACAGTGAAATATTTGAAGTTTTCACAATAGTGTTGATGTGAAGAAACAAGTCTTCTGTGATGCAGCCCCATGTCAACTAGTAAACAGTTACTGATGTTTTGAAGGAGTGTTGTGCCTCCACCTTCTGGGTCCAGTGGTCCAAGAGGAGTATCATTACATAAAATATGCTATTATACTCAGTTTTAATCATTCTCACCTAACCACGAGGAACAAGAATTGGAATGAATTCATGATTACAATGTTCAGAATAAAATAAGCATAAAAGACAGTGGAAGAGGCAAAATGATGGACCAAAGAGCAAGTTTGACATTTCTGTTCTACAGCAGGAGTCGATTAAAAATAAATTCTACAACTGTGTTTATAGCAGCTTGTCTCTGTCAAAGGTCATACCCTTTCTACTAAACCTTTTGTCAACTTGGGTTGGTTTCAGGTAACATGTACCAAGGAGATGACCTTGTTCAGCAAGTGCCTTTCTCCAGTACCTGATCCACTGCCCTGAAATGCACACACCACCAACCCACAAACTGCAAAGGTCCCTTAGTATATAATGCATAACACACAGGGATTCGGTCAGTCTGGTGTTGAGGCACCTGTCAACAAGAGCCACAATGACAAAGAGGCCACACTGAAAATGCTAACAATACACAGCAACAAAAAAAAAAAAAGCATTAACTCTTCTTGTGGGCTGGGACAACACAGTCAGTACAGCAACCCACTATGGGCTGGGTGGTCCAGAGAATGAATCCTGTTGCTGATTTTCTGCACCCACCCAGCCTCATATACAATGGGTACCAGGTCATTCCCAGGGGTAAAGCAGCCATGGCATGGCATTAACCACCCACTCCCATCTACTGCTGAGGCTAAAGAAAGAGTAGCACCATACATCTACTCCCCCTCTAGGCCTTCATGGCCTGTTCTAAGGTGAAATCTCCTCTACTCATTCTTCTGATACATATGTACTTGTTTTGTATAAGAGTCCAGCAATACAAGTTACATGAGAACAAAGTTCCATGTAACACAAACATTAGGCTGAGAAAATGTAAACCAATGAAACAAGTATTATTTCAAAAATTATAGGCTACATACACTATATCAGATACACATAGCATTTTGGAGGAAGGCTTAAAGCACTTTCCAGTACATGAAATGCAGCATTTCACAAGAAATAAATGCTACAATATTTCTGAAAAAGAAGGCCCAAATAGGAACTCTAGTCTTTAAGAATTAACCCATTTAACAGGGCATAACTTGTTTAAATTATCAGAATGTTGGTTTACACCACTTCAGGACTATTTGCACGCCTTGTGATCTAATTTAAGAAAAATATTTTACATATGGTTTGAAAAGTGTCAGAAACTTTTAATGACAACTGTATGTGGCAGTTTATAGACATGGCACATGAACCAGGTTTCAATAAAAGACCACCTGCTGTTACAAGTAAGGTAGCAAAATGGATTACTTTATCACTTTTCCTTATAAACGCCATGTTTTTGTTTCGCATTTTAAAAAGAAGGCAAACCCAGCCACTCCATTTTAATTGCAATCACTAAGGTATGTGGTCCAAGTGATTGCATAGACTTGCACACACTACCAGACACAATGGAACATGTCTCCTTCCTGACTGAACTACAAAAGTACTACACAAAAATGGTATTAAACCAATTCAAAGATGATATGAGAGAACAACCCCTTGTGTCAAATACAGTCATTGTAAAGAATTAAGGAAAAAGTTGTGACTTATTTATGAGATGCTTATTAAGAGGAAGACACAAGAAAAAATTATTTTCTATGCAAGATTTTGCCATATGCATGATGTTAAAAAAATTTAAGATGCTGACGATTTCTCTCACTATGATGAAGTTCTAATTACAGCCTGCACCTGTACACTTACTCAACCATGGTTACACTGCATTTGTATCAACTGAATGCTTCATTAAGTTATTCATTATTTAGTCCCCTTGTCGATCAGATTCCTCAATGTATCAGTAAAATATAAAGAAGTGCTCAATGAAACACATCATATTCAGGATACATCACACCACATGTGTTGACTACATTGGCACTTTATATAATAATGAAACTGTAAGTCCAAAACCATCGACTTTTATAATATATACAGAAAGCTGAAAACATAGGTGGCACTAAAATTCCTAAAATAATAGATGGAATGAATGAACAATACAAGGCCTAAAAGAAAATTCTAAACTTATGAGACATGTAAAGAAAATTATGTAAGCAGAGTTGCACATCATAAAAAGCAATTAAGCTCTATTACTTAAAGACCTTGATAGATAATTATTTTAATTAATTAATATAATAATCCAAAGAAACACACATGAAGTGTCACCAAAAATTCCCGAAATTTGAAGGTCGTGTGGGAACCAGTTTCAATTTGGACTAGTTGCGCTTGGCAGCGCTGCAGTGCATGAACCAGTATAAGACATGGCTTTGCACTGAGATCATGCATTCTGTTGATCTCGGTGTTTTTATAATTTTGTGTTAGTATCTTTTGATATTTTTTCGTTGAAATGGTGGACATGAAGGAACAGTCTGTTTACATCAAGTTTTGCTTCAAACTTGGCCAGAGTGCAGCAAAACTCACAAAATGCTTAAGCAAGCATTTGGTGATGACTTTTGGGTCAGAAGCAAACTAATGACTGGCTTCACCAGATTAAGAATGGTAGTATGCCAGTTGAAGATGATGAACATTCCGGACAATCTTCAATTGGCACATTGCCAGAAAATGTTGCAAAATAGTGTGAGGTAATCCACAATGGACATAAGCAAATGATCCATGTGTTTGCAACACTGTGGAACTGTCACATGGACATGATAGAGCATTTTGGTAGATGAACTCAACATGAGGCAGATTTCTGCAAAATTCATGCCCAGGGTGCTGACTGATGATCAGAAGCAACATTGGCTGTAAGTCGGCACAGAACTTAACACATTGCTGTCGGCTCACGAAGAAATACGTGATTGCTCACCCATGCGTTTTTGACGGGCCCCGCATTTCTGCATTTTCTTACACGACGTCCAACACGCGCGCTTTTGAGCTGGTCCGACACACTGATCGCTTCAAGGTCATCGTCAGCTACATGCAGGATGTTTGGATCTCAAGTTACAAGCAGACAGACCGCTCTTGAACCTTATTTTAGAACGATAAGCCTGC
>Ga0136643_10002139_pt1 | contig 25281 bp, 12 predicted proteins | sample TergutLab28metaG_FD_96883 | JGI IMG/M metagenome (GOLD analysis project Ga0136643, IMG submission 96883) | Labiotermes labralis P1 segment gut microbial communities from Petit-Saut dam, French Guiana - Lab288 P1 (version 3) (version 3) | ecosystem: Host-associated > Arthropoda: Insects >... | reverse complement strand
GTTAGTCGTCCTTCACTCTACATGTTTCGAGCTTCAGGGAGCTCATCATCAGGAGTTCACTTTTTTTCTGTACAGGCAGTCTCTGGCATACTGTGTAATCTTTTGCTGTATTCACCCGTTCTCATACGTGTTCTGTTCCCGATGCACGGAATGTAAAACAAAGTTTTCTGAAAATGTGGTGCTGTATGTTCTCGTTTTTTTTAAATGAAATTTTTCCACGTTGCTGGGTGAGTTTTTTTTGTGTCTTTGGCTTTAACGTTTCCTGGCTTTAATATTTACAGGCGCATAATAATTTTTTGGAGCCGCTGGACGTCTGGACATTTTTGAAACATTGTAAACACACGATTGCGATAGCCATTTGCATTGCTGACACCAAAAACGTTCGAGTATGAAATCTCGATATTTGCGCTGTACAGCACTTTGCACATATGAAACTTAAGTAACTGCAAATTATAATCGTCTGTGACCGTTTTAAATTTTAGACCATTCAAATTAATACTTTGCGAAACACCGCCCTTATTTTGTGACATTCTGTGTTGTCATTACTTTGTTCGGAAACAGTTTCCATGGCAAAGGTAGTGCTTGTGAAAGAGTGTAACGTGGGAATTTTTGTTAGAGTTCTTCGTTTTGGCAATTTAGCTACTCGTAATATGCGTTTGTAGTCACGACACGAGAGAGACGAATCGAGTGCGAGATTTTACAAAGAGCCCCGGGGTATATGATTCCTTTGATGTGGGAGCCCTTTTACCACACCGTTTCGGTTGGTGCCCACCGAGGTGTTACGAATGTCCAGCAGGTACTGCAGTGTTTGATTTGGTACGACGGGAGTCATTTTCGATGTGAGATTCAGAGTGTCTGGATGTCATGATACGACTTAGTGTGAAGCAGTGAGAAATGTTGATAGCACCGGCAGCATGGCGCGGTAAATGAACAGTGCCAGTGGAAAAATTGGACCAGTGGAAAAATTGGACCTGAGGCCGTAGAAATGAATGTTGTAGTTACTTTTCCTGGCGCACAAGGCAAGGGCACACACTTAGTAAAGGTAACGCGAGTGACAGTGCCCCGTAGCGATTACTGTAACTTCCGGCAATGTGTGACCATTTGGTATTTCCACCGTTATATTGCTTTATCTTCGGAAATCGTTGTATTCCACTCCATGTGTTCACTTTAATGCATGTTCCAGTTTGTCGAGTTGTAGGAAAGAAGACGGTTGTGTTTTGTTCTTGTCCAAAATCTTCTCATGCAGAACGCCGTTCTGCTTTGAAATCTCGAGTTTGTTAACTGTTTTTGAGTAAGTATCAATAACAGTAGACACTAAACTTCGTAGGTGGTTACATCTTATAATTCTGCGGCCTTGCAGTTTTCTTTTTTATGAATTTTGTTTTAGCAAGTGGAACAGCGAACGGGCTATTAAATTTTTCTACCACCGAAGCATATTTTATTCGTCGGGCTGGGGGATGGACAAATGCGCTGTCGGGTATGAAGCGTTCCTACGATCGAAGCAACGTCAAGAGGGTGTGGGTTGTGTTCCACTTTCAATGCCAACTGCATGAAGTGGAGAAACTCTTAGTTGTGTGTTTCAGATGTACCCTAAGGTTTCGGCTTCTAAGGTAGACGGGTTGCTTTTCATTCACGAGGTGTGTGGCAGAGGTTTCGGATATGTGAAGCAAATGTGTTGAGACGTGAAATGTTTCTTATCCTTTCATCCAAACACAATGCAAGTCAAGACAAACACATTCAGTTCAGGCCGAGACTTGCGTGGCTCTCAGTCGACCGCGCGGTGATCCATCTGAGATTTACAGCGAATCGCTGCTCCCTGAGAACGCACTCTGGGGGTTCTGCCGTCTGTCTTAGTCATTAGTTTCACCATTCATGTTGCGCTTGAAGCAAGTACTTGGGTCTATGCAAATCAGTAAAGTCAAAGATAATTAAATTTTATGAACCTAACGGAATTGCCGTTCCAGATTTTCTTCTGAATGGTGACGAAGCAATAGATTTATATAAAAATGGCATCTGCGATACATTTCTGATCTATTGCTAGGTATCGGCCATTTCATAAACGAGCTGGGAAATGTACGTCTGTGCATAGTTGAGGCCATTTCTGTTTCTTATTGCCCTTCAGATATTAATTTCGTGAATGCGAAATTGTAATGCCCTGTTATATAGATAGCATAAAACTGGTGTAAAGCAAAACGCTGGTAAATGCCATTGTTTTAAATGTGTCTTCCCACGTCTTTCATGCAACACTGGTAAGAGTACTTGCTGCATATGCAAGAGATCGATGACGTTCGGTTGTAGCCCTACCGCTAGAACGTGCAGCATGTGAGTATTGTGTCTAATGAGCGTGAGGACTGAATTCTGAAAGTCGCAGTTTGATGTCAGAATAACACTGGGCCGTTTTCAGCTCAGTCTAGACATATTTTTCGCGTGGTATTATGGATGGGCCTATGAAGAGTGTTTCCACGTATCACCGACCTCTGTATATGTTATAACGTAATGTTTTCGTTACGTTTGTCGGATTTTAACAATTGAAGTGATTAGACCAACCTTCCCCACTACCCACCCCCCTTTCATGAAGGAACCCCCTACAATAATTGTCCATATCTTTGGGAACCCCTACCTTTGAAAACGACAACAAACCGGCAGTTGGTATCTTATGGTGATTACTCCAGTATTGCCACTTGCCAGACAAAAATTTTCGCGGTATTTCGGGGCGTATTTGTAATTTTTCGTGGCATTTCAAAATAGATATGCATTTATTTCCCTTTTTCGCGGAACCCCAACGATTATCTTTGGAACCATGGGATTTCGCGGAACCCGTTCGGGTAGCGCTGGGGTGGACAGTTCTTAAAATTGCCCTTTGTCATAGTTTATGAAGACCTGTTCGTCAGTTCTCGCCCGATCCCGTTTGTAGTGAACATTGAAAGCAGTGGCCTGCTTTTTGTGGTCAGACGGCTGAAGTGTATGAGTGTGCCGGAGAATTGCCTCAGTGGTCTACTGCTTGTGACTCTAGATTCATTTTCTAAAATATTTTCGCCTAATGAATGGACGGACAGACCTCTTGGAAGATTGTTGTGTCCATATATAAATATACAATGATGTATCAGTCAAACACAACAAAACTTTATTGTGTTTATTAGTGTATTTGGGCAACATGTTTCGATTTTTATAGATTCATCTTCGGGCCCTTCTAAGATACAGATCCTTACTTAGTAAAGTTTAAAACGCGCTGTGGGATCCCAAACGCTTACATCTTGATACAACCATGTATAAAATGCATGTGTCATTTTATACATAGTTATATCAAGAATGTAAGCGTTTGATATCCCACAGCGCGTTTTAAACATTACTAAGTAAGGATCTGTATCTTAGAAGGGCTTGAAGATGATTCTATAAGAATCGAAACATGTTGCCCTAATACAATAATAAACATAATAAAGTTTTGTTGTGTTTGACTGATACATAATTTTGTGTGTGTATGTGTGTATGTATATATATATGTGTGTGTGTGTGTTTTTTTTATACACTTCGGGATGGCAAACATTAAATTGTTGTGTCCGCCGCAGTGAACTCTGAGCATAAACCGAACAATTTTGACGTTTGAATTTTGTGATGTCATGTTATAGAGGCGTTACTCCTTTCAACATAGTCATTGAATGGAGCATTCGGTTTGTGTGGTCCAGCGGATGGTTGCGTGTGTTACGTCATTACTGGTGGCGCGCCTTTTCCCATCATTTCTACCACAGTGTTTCTCCCTCCTCCTCTGCGGCTCAATAAGCATCATCCGCCGGTGACGTCACATCCTGCACATATAGTGCGCTCTCGATCTGTCCCAGCATCCCGCCCTTTTGGGGACCACATTCGGAGCGTATCCGATCAGGACATTTTTGTTATTATACAAGAGAAACTCGGTGACAACATAATTGGTCCAGAGTTTTTCATCCTTCTCTGACCAATCACGCTACCGGTCTTTCTAATATCGTATCATTTTCATATTCATTTGATTGCTGTAATTGGTCGGCGCAAATATGCCGGATATGAATGTACGTTGTCCTACGCTTTCCCAGCATTACTGTTACCGGAATGTCGTTTTGTGGAAATGTGTAAATGTAAATTTATCTCTAAAATTGCCAACTTAAATTAAAATTAAAAAGTGACCTTTCGACTTTGGACAGAAAGCATATACACGGACTGAGGCTAGTTTCTTCTTTAATCTAAAGCTGATAGTAATTGATAGTAGAGAGGGCTGCTGTTTGGCAGCCGGGTATAATGACGAGTGTGACTGTATTTGGAACATAGAAGTGTGTGTGACCTTGTCTTATTTCTGCTGCAACATACAAACATCGTACAGCTCATCCATTGCGTGAAACGTCTTTAAGTCGATTCTGACAACGTGTCAGGTGTGAGATAAATCACGTCAAGGACGGTATGGTGTGTGGAGCACCGGTAGACCAAAATCCTATGTGAACTTAGGTCACAACGGGTATCTGTCTGTCCAGCGGTGAGAGTGTATACCCTGCCACAGATAATTTAATGTCGGGAGCGAGATAGAAATATATGACGTTTATATTTTGTTTCCACGTGTCTCAGAGTTTGGTGTTCAGCTCGTGGTTATTTTGATGTAGTTACCATCATGTTAGACCGAGTAAGTTGGCTCCCGATCTTGGTGGCCGTGAAGTCGAAAGCGCAGTTCTGCGGCCGTTAGATTATGGCTGGAATCGCGGGTTCGAATCCCTCTGAGGGCATGGATGTTCGTCTCATGTGTTGTGTAGGTAACGGCCTCTGCAAGGAGTTGTTCACTCGTTCAGAGGGGTCCTACGCAGTATGTGTGTCTAATTGTGCGTTATCTATAAAGCTCAACAACTATGAATCGGTCTAGGCCCGACTGGGGTTGTTGCGCTACAAAAAAAGTAGGCTTAAGCGGAACTGCTAATGGCTTGTATTAGGGAGGTGCCCGGTTCGAATCTTGGCCCAGACGACTACACCGGCTGAAGTTCATAGTCGTTGTTTACCTCGTTTACCCGTAGCAGAAGCTGTGATGGCATGTCTGCGTTGTTGCAATTCGTTATGCACCCTTCATCTTAAAATTCGACGCTGTAGCCTCTAATATCATATAGGCTTGCTCACAGCGTCGCTGAATAAGCCATAAATACGTGAACTGTGATTTAGATTATTCTTCGTGACTATAAATTCGATCATTAATTTGCAGTCCTAGTGACGTGCTTGGTTATGGTTAGTAACCGTATCGGAAGACATGCGTGAGAGCATTACGCTTAGGCTTGTCTACATTTTAGTTTTATCCAATAATTGCTGTCGGAGACGCTATAGCAGTAAATTTTATCTAGTACGTGGAAGTGAGTTTTACTGCTGGAAAGAACTTTGAACACCCCTCTTATGTGACAGGAGATATCGAACGAATTATGCCTTATGTTCCGCATCTAGGAAGAAGGTTCTTAATGAGTTCGGGATGAAAGTTCGCTGGGAGTAGGAACAAAACACGTATAACGAAAAGTATGTAAGCTTGATTTGTCTTAGAAGCGTGAGAAAAGAACGGTAAAATGTTTGCAATTGTAGTCGTGACTGAAACATTGGGCATGTCTGCCTTCGATAGGTAGGTGAAGCGGAGATTTGTGCATTGAAAGAACTGTGGACCAGGCCTTGGTCACCTACAGTACCTACGGAGCTCTATCCTATTCACAAATGAGCGATTAAGTTCAAAATATAATAACTGAAGAATAAGAACCAACTAGACTCTGCTTATTATTTTATTGTACTTCTTATAGCCTCAACATGTTTCGGACACTGCTTTGCCCATCATCAGCAGTTCACGACTGTAACGTTGATTACCACATTGGTCGTCTCGTTCGTGGGTTGCTGTAGGTTTGAAGTTAGGTACGGGTAGGCTGGAGTAGTGTACGTGCTGCAGGCTAAAGCACGTCGTGCAGCCCGGACACTACTCCAGCCTACCCGTACCTAACTTCCAACTTACAGCAACCCAAGAATGAGAACCAATGTGGTAATCAACATTATAGTCGTGAGCTCCTGATGATGGGCATAGCAGTGCCCGAAACATGTTGATGCTATAAGAATTACAATAAAATAATAAGTACCATCTAGTTGGTTCTTATTCTTCATTTATCACAATGACTCACGGTCCAACACACATAAAAAAAAAGGAATTGAAAATTTAAATTGATACTGGATGAAGAACTGATCAAGTCTTTAATTACCCGCGACTGCACTTTGCCGTTAAAGATTAGTGAAGTTTGTTTCAACGGTACGTTAGAATGAAGTTCTCACTTTTGGTTATGGCGATGGAAGTCCTTTAATACAATATTGCTGTTTTAACGACAGGTTTTTTCTTTTTAATAAACGTGATTAACGTCTTTGGTCTTTGCACTCAAGAATGTCTTAACAGAAAATCTCTTAAAGGACGTGAAACGCCTGCTCTTTCGTCTCATCGATTTTCCTAGTGTGCGTCTTTGCACATGCATTTTGAAAACCTTTAGTATGTCGCACTTTAGAAAGAAAAAGCAGCATGTGGCATAATAGGTAAAAGTAAAGCAGTCCCGTTACAGGCCCGGAGGGTTACAGGAAGTAAGGCTCCCAGATTTCGTGACAACAGCACAGGATGGTGGTAGGTTGTCAGCCTTATGCACCGGCCGCTTTTACCCCCAGGAAATGCTCCTGGTACTCATTTCTGTTAGAGGCTGAGTCGACAGGACCATAGTGCAATCGGAAGGATTTTACATCAATGAAAATTCCAATGACACCAGCTGCGATCGAACCAGCGACCTTCCGACTTGTAGCACAGTACCTTAACCACTGTGCTACCGCGGTCCACCGTGGCATAAAGGAATGAGGCAAAATCTGCTAGCATCATAACATTGCTTTGTATTAAATGAGGTAAAATCATTCGGAATTAACCTACCACACAGCGCACTGTAGACCCTGCTTTTAAACTCAGACTTTAGTTGTAGAAGGGCGGCCTTGATTTGAAGGTCTTTGTTTCTGTAGACCACCACTGACTTTTATACGTATATTGATTTGATTAACATGTTCTTGAGCCAAACAAATTTATTGTCTTTTAAGTTAGATACTGTTTCATCGTACAGCATACAAAACCCCCAAGTCATTTGTTGCGGTTTGAGCACTGCCTTATGGGCTTCCTCTTTTCTCTTTATAATTAGGCTTTCCAGTGTACCATCGGGCTGTAAGTCGAAGTTCGGATTATTCTGTGTGAAGGCCGAGGTTGCAGTAAATGTGTTTGATACCTGTGCTTTGTTCGGTGTGGTTACTGTTGTGTTCGTGGAGTTGGTTTGACGTCAACGGAGGTTTATCAGAATTCCAAACCTTAGCTGTTCCTGCATGCAGGTTATTTGATCTTTCATTGATATCTCAAGACCTTCGTGTTGCGCCTGTACTTTGTCCTTTGAAGATCGAAATTCATCTGAGTTGAATTTAAAAATTCGGTTTCTACCTTGCAGGAAATTCACTAGATCTCCTTGACGAAGACCAGTCTGTTAATGCTTTGTAGGGATGTCATTACTATTTTAAGACCACACGAAACCCATGTACAGGGTGTATCTATCTTGCTTGGACACCCTTCAAGAGTGGGTTCTTGACATCAAAACAAAGAAATCCGTTCATTTGACATATTTCTTGAAATGATCGGGTTTCGAGTTTAATTGAAGGATTAAATTAAAAAATGAATACTTGAGCAATGTAATATTTTATTTCCAGATGGCACAACACATTTACATTACACGTTCCCAGTTTTGTAACTGCTGAATTCTTACTGTTTATAAAGTCAAAATAGAAAATGTTCAACACCTGAATCAGTGCACCCATGGACACGTCTGATCGTGGACTGTCACGCTCTTTCCAAGGTCTCGAGTGGGTTGCGAGTAGTTTCACAGGCATTAAAAATGCGCTGATAAAGTGTTTCTTCATTTTCAGTTGCAGCTGAATACACTAGGGTATTTTAAGTTTCCCCATATGTAAAAGTCTAAAGGTTTCAGGTAAACACGTTGTTGGACTCTACCTCGAAACCTGCTTGCGGACATGTATTGATACGGGGGTTTTTTTTTTTCCGTGGGGAAATCACTCATGAATTTTGCCCAAGCCTTTTTGATAACACCCCATACACGCACTGTCAGTATGGTGCTAGAGTTTCTTAATGGTATAGTGGGTGGTATGTGTAGGTGCCATTGTGTTTGAAAGGGACATGGGGGTGTAGAATTCAGTACGGAATGGTACATACAAATGTTCACGGTTTACTGTCATTCTTTTAACTTTTCACTTGCTGTGTCTTCTGAACAGAGGCGCACACAGGCGGAAACGAGGGGGAGGGGGGGTGCCGGACTGTAGACTCCCAATCGAAATTTAAAAGACGGATTTTGTAGACACGATAATATTATATGTTTTACATGCAGTGACTTGCTGTTCATGCTTTTGGGCTGTTCTGTGCCGTCAGCGATGTGGACAGACACTGCTTCCGCGTAGGGTATTTGGCATTATTGCCTGCCTCACGTGAAGAGTACTGAAAATGTATATTTACATCTTGTGGAACGTGAATGGGTTACTCGTTAATTGTTGTTATTTGAGAAATGATTAAGACCGTCTGGCATTTCCATTGTTCAGTATCTCTCCTCCTCCCCCCACTTTTGGAAGCAGAAATGCTTTAAGGACTCGCAGTTTGCTTGTTTTGGTCCCATAGGATGAAAGCAGCGACTGAAAGCAATATAGTGGTCTGTGCCCGTCAGCCATATTGTCGGGTGTGTGACGTGGTGGAAGAATGTATCGCACTGTGATTAATCCCAATCACTTTCCAGGTGCTGTTGTAGTTACCGTGATCTTACACAAGGGGTGAAAGTCTTTTGTGCATGTATAATTCAGTGGAATGTCCATTATGGGTTTTGTTTGGTTTAATTTGCCTGTTGATGGACTTGTGGACTTCGCCGCTAGAGTGGAAGAATAATTTGTTCGCAGTCCCTGGACAAACCTTACGCTACTTGAGCATAAATTTAGGAAAGTTTCGGTGACATTAGGGCATTTTAATGTCGATTTATTGTGGGTATTGTTCTTACGAAGAGTTTTTTTTGTAACTTTTAAAAGTAATTAATTTACTTTCTTTACTTTGATTTACTTTCATTATCGTTGGCTGTCGCCTAGTCGTTTTGTTGTCTGCAGTAGCTTGCCGCCAAGCGATGTGCAGATAGGAGCTGCACTGTATGTGGGGTGCGAACTTCATTCTCTTAGAGCACTGCGAACGGGAAGTAACCAGATACACAGAACTCTCCCATCATCCCCGCACCACATACAAGAGTCTTAATTAGAAAAGTTTTTAATTGCACGGATGCTTGAATGTTTCGATGAAGTGAAGCATCCAACAGATTTTAGACCTACATCAGAATGCATGACTGATTATCTGTCTCCTCTCTTACGGATTAATTTGCCTTGGAAAACTGAATTTATATTTACATGAGTTTATTAATCATGACATTGACTTGGTGTGATTTTTGTAACAATTATTCTCGGTTGTCTAGTGCAAACCTGCTGTGTGTATTCCAGACACGAAGCACCTATTTTGTTAATACAGTAGTTGTTTTTGGCAGGCTTGCTGATGTGCTTCTGTCCTTGTGTCGTTCCGCCAGTCCCCCCCCCCCTCCATTTTTTTTTTGGTGGCAGCGGTTGAAAGTGCAGGCACCCCATATATTCTGCTGTATAAAAAATTATGTATTTCACGTGTGGGTATACTGGGTTTGTTTTGTGTCGAAACACGTGTGTACCTTCGGTACTCGTTCGCATAATATAAGCAGAACACACATAAATCAGCCTAAATGATATCAATAGATGTAGTTCGTACCGCGAAGTAAACACCCGGTCTCCACTACAGAAACCAGTCTGTTGATTCTGTGCAGAGGAATAACCTCACTTTGTTGCAGGAATAATGTTAAACTACAATACATTATGTCAGGCGTGGTAGTGTGTAAAGTAAATACTACGGTGTAAGGGGTTAAGAATTGTAACGTTACGACGTGCAGTGGTGAAGTAACTGCACTGTAGGTGTATTGTCACTCGTTACAGTTCTCTCAGCATCAGGGAAACGTACTAATTTGCGATAGACCATGTTTTTGAACCAGTATGTCAGATGCTTCCGTCGGACTATGCTGAAGTATGAAAATTGCATCAGATCCCAGACAGTTAACTAGTGGGAAGATGTCGTTACTGAAACTGCCGTACGGAAATAAGATGAAATGAAAGTATTAAAATCGATACTGTGCCATCAACATGCGCTTCGTCCTTCTGAACGAAGAGACGAAAAGTAGAGCAGTGGCGCAGTTCGTTTGGAAGTGGGACGCGGCCTTGTGACAGCACTTAAATTAATGAACTGGTTTGGTGTAAACCAGGGTCTGCACCAAAAGACACGCACCTTCGGCAGAAATGAAGTAACGGTGTAACGCACACACACCATTCGCCACCTGTGACACACGTTTGTGTCATTATGCATTATGAGTTCATCGAACGTAGTTGTGGTATCAGCTGTTTGACATTCCAAATAGTGGCAGGAGAAGAGCGTAGGAGAACGGGTCCATTGTATTGCAGAAAAAGTTTTGACTTGTGGCCCATACGCGTATGGACCCTCACGAGATAAGGTAAGTAGTTGATTGTTATATATTTGAAGAAATGGACCTTATGTCGAAGGAGTTATTTTGTGAACTGCTTCGACGGTTTATATTAACGGAACCAAATTACAGAGATTCGGTACTTTTTGAACGTCTTTTTTAATATGCCGTAAGTAGGTTAATGTTTGTATAGCGGGAGGGTGGATGGATGGCAGGATAGGTAGGTAGGTAGATTCTGATCTTGCAGGTTTTCGCAGTCGATCTTGTCTTTGTCACACCACTTAGTAAGTTTCTGTATAAGAATATCTGGTCACAGTTTCTCTAGATATAGAACTGAAGGTGTGATACGTGTTAGTAGACTATTTTAAATAATGTATCTTTTCTCAGACAACTTTGCACCTGTGCAATTAAATATTTGACCTTCAGATTAACTGATGTTCGATAAGGATTTTTAAACCAGTTTCCACTTTGATGAATGCCTCGCGTGTCACCATTTTGCATTCAAGACAGTAAGTAGTTCGGCCGAACAACTTTGAAAGCGGTTGAAGGTGTACGTCACATACAAGTTGGCGTGCGAGTTTATTACTGTTTGTTTTGCTTTTCAGTAATTAATGCCGAATTGAATCTACATAAGGCATAGGGACGTTTGTGGTCATTTATAGTTATACGTACTATCGTGGAATTTACCCGTTTGTGTGTAGCGTATTCGAAATCATTGTTTGTCCCTGAAGTTGAACGCAGTATGCTTCTCCGAAGCAACGATGAATTTTACACGCACTTGCATCCCAGAAAACGGCGTGTTTAAATTTTGGTTGCATTGGCGTGTTCAAAGTTATTTTTTCGAATGTCGTAACTGAATTAATTGTATGTTGCCGACACTGGTATGCCTCCTTTAGTCTGACTTCGGACGACGTATTTGGACTGTGCAAAGCCCTTAGTGATTAGGCGTACACGTGATTTATTTATTGTATGTGTACTAATTTTGGGAGTAGACCTAAACCCCTACAACTTCTTTAAGCGAAAATAAAGAGGAACACGGCCTACCTTAATAAATGGTTGTATATTAGTGACATTTGTTACCGTCATCTTGCATAATGGAAGTGGGTTTACCTGGGTAACCTATTTGCTAGCACTGCCACATTGAACATTATCGTGCATTTTATATCGAAGATAATTATTTTACTTGATTACTTTAATATAGGTGAAAATTGCACGTTTTATCATGGCAAATTTTTAATTGTTCATACGTGTGTAATGTTACCTGGATTTTATTACCCTGACCTCTATGAAGTCCCCTTACTTGTTTATCGTTCGTTCTAGAGGAAGTACTGAGAACTTTCTCGAAGTGTTGATTAAGTTGTTATGTTCTGCTGTGAATGCTGTATTTACATGAGGCATATTATGCTTGAAATTTAATTGGCACCGAGAGCCTTCTAAATGCCAAGAATTGTATTGAATTAGATTCTCGTGCCTTCGAGAATATTTTCTTTAAGTTGGCCCTACCTGTATGTTTTTCGTCCCATTTTGCAAAATGTAATTCAGGTGGCTTGGGTTGTGTATAGCCATGATTGTATTCACGTCACAGTTTTATGTAGTTGGACTGTGTGTTTGTACTTGCACGTGTCTAACACTGTACCTTTCACACTAACATTACCTTTTAGGATTGGAACAAATGTTGCTTGCTTCCTGTTATTACAGTTTCCCTCCGTTCAGTCTTCGTCTCTTGAGAGAGGGTGAATATAAAAATCGAAACACTGTGGGCAGACCGAATGAAAGAGCGATTCTGAACTTGGCTTTTTCATAAACAAATGTCGGTGAATCGTGTTTAATGCGAATTCTGAGTTCTTCTAAAATTCATTTTATGCTACAATTTCTTATAATGAAATCCGAACAGGGCGTCATGCTCCATTTGTATCTTAGTAGTGTGTAAATGCAAGGGCGTTTCTTCAACCTAAGATATGTTCTCAGCTTTGGTTTGAGCGGGGAACAAAGAACAAGTAATTGTAAAATATAAAATAGGAGTACTGCGGAATGTTGTACGGTATCACGGTCTGGCGTGCTGTGGTGGAAGCCACAATGCAATTCCGGATTCCGTAAACTGCGGAGAGTGTCGTGACCAGCTGTAAAAACTATTGACTTCTGAAGAAGGACAGTACTCCATGGGTGTAGTTAGGATTGGACTAAATATTCAATGTCTGCCCCAGTAGTCCTGCTGGCTTGCGTTAAATGTGAGAATTTCTTAAGTTCGTAGCAAAAGTGATGCAACATAGGTTTTTCTTATAGAAGCGCTAACGCCGTTGTAAGACTACCTTGTGTTCGACATTTGTTGCAGCTGAAGATCTCACATTGTAAGAAGCCATAGCAGACGCTCACAGTTCAGAATATAGGTAGGGTCTGCTGTGCTTCGTAACGTAAATCTCCGAAGTAATGGTCGCAATTACGAGGGTGCAGTGTCTTGGGATTCAGCTGTAATCTGTATTAATGTGTCTAAAGCTGCTATGTCCTGCTGATACCGACCTACGAACTGCGGCTGAAGCTAAGTGGACTGTAGGCACTATCTGAGAATATAATAGGCATATGTCTGTCTGATGGTGTAGTGCGTGTGAAATAAAACCTGCACCGCCTGTCTTGTCCACTCGAAACTCGGAAAAGGGCGAAGACAAAGTCGATCGTATGTTAAGGTGTGATATGCACACATTTGACTTGTTGCCTTATTAGGCGCATTCGCGTAATCGCGAAAATCGCCTGTTCGCTTTGTCATGTCCGTGTCGGCACAGCTCGCGCCGGACATATTTCCGTGGAATTTGTTATTGGTTACGTTTATGGAAATGTCAATAAAATCCAGATTTGGTTAATATCGGCCAGAGATTTCGGACACTTTACACCAAGTCTTAGATACATTCGATGTTTGCCGGCGACATAAATTCGCCATAAAAGCATTTTTGTGCAACATTCAATATTTTATATTGTTGACAGTGACGTGTAGCTTAACAGTAAACACGGAAGGTGTTGTTGCATTTTTTATTACAAAAGTGGTTACGCGAACTCGCCATGTGACGCTATATGTACATTGTAATCTAGTCTTTAATTGCAGTAGTAGTTTTTCATTAATATTCTGTTACTGTGTTACTTAAAACTCATAGATTATTACCAGTATTAAACGTCTCCTGTTTGTCAGAGAGACTATTCTTTTCCGAATTAACGAGTCTGTAACACGGTTTTCCACCAGTATGTTGCTGATCCCAGCAGAAAATGTTCATCCCCATCCTTCACAGAATTGATTTAAATCCTATACAACTTCGGTATCAACGAAGGCTTAGCTGTCGAGTCTCTGTTAGTAGTATAGCCCATGTTCAGAGCCTTCGAATTTAGTAATTAATATCGGCGACAAGAAATCAGACGACCTTGTTGAGTGCATTGTTTCTATGGAAACGGTACTTGCTCTGTTAAAATAGAGATGTGTGAAGGCGTCAGAAGTCGGGTCGGAAATGTTAAGGATTAACGTCAATATAAACTAACGGTGAGTGGAAACTAATTCATATGTGCGTAGTTATAGGCGTAGTGTTTCATTATCTTGTTCTAATACTGGGGCGTTGAAGACATAACTTGGTAGTCATTTTCCAATGCAAGCAGGGCATAAGACGTTGCTTTTTCGCACATCTCGCGATGCTGAGAGGGGAAGTGTTAGGCTGGTAATGTTGTAAGGAGTGTCTAAGCGAAGAGGGTACTGTGTTGGTGACACAGTATTTGTGTAGAATCGACAAGATTGGATTATTTCATGCCTCAGATGCATGACAGAAAATGTCGGGCAGGAGAAGAGTGTTTACAAGTTTTTTTTTAATACGAGCCATCTCGTTGTGCTGTGATAATAAAGTGATATTTATTACCTTCTAAAAACACAACACGTATAATCAATAATATGCCAATACTTCGTAGTTAACGCCTATGCGACATGTTTCGGCTGTAAAACAGCCATCATCAGGCCAGAGTAGAACATAGTCTAGGTACATGGAAAGTATGCACTCTATGGGCGTGCACACTTTCGATGTACCTAGATTATGTTCTACTCTGGCCTGATGATGGCTGTTTTACAGCTGAAACATGTCGCATAGACGTTAACTACAAAGTTTTGTCATATTATTGATTATATATGTTGTGTTTTAGACGGTGTTTACAAGTACCAAACTCCACGGAACTACTGAATTCTTGATAAACTCAGCCGTTGTGCCCTACCCCGAGCTTCATTCTCGCAATCCGATTGTTTGACATTGACGAGTTTACCGGGGTCACTACAGCAAGTGACTTGATTTTGTTGTCAGCAAATAAAATACGTATAATATACACCCTGAACCTTCGCCTGGGTGTACCAAGCAATTTCGATTAATGAGAAACGCTTGATTGATATTTTTTAAGGAGCTGTGACAAGCAAACGCTTCTTCTTATAATAAAACCAACGAGATGCACTAATATCTCATTTATTTTTTGGAATAGGACTCTACATGTTTCGGACAGTATCTCTGTCCGTCATCAGGAGTCTAGCACTGTACACACAGCAATAGGTATATGTCATACAGGTTATGCTGACTGCTTGCTAGCAGGATCAGGATGGAACTGCAGTTCCATCCTGATCCTGCTAGCAAGCAGTCAGCTGTGTGTACAGTGCTGGACTCCTGATGATGGACAGAGGAACACGTAGAGTTCTATTCCTAAAATAAATTCGAGAAATTAGTGCATCTCGTTGGTTTTATTATAGGAATGTATCACGATGCACGGTCCTCTGCATGTCAAATTGAACAAACGCTTCTTGTTTTGGAACGGTTTTCTGATAAGCCTGTTTAAATTGTTGTATATTTATAACCGCCACACATGTTTCATGAGGGATGTGGACCCAATGTTTAAACTGTAACTCCACCCATTACTCGACTAGCGTGGTTCCTCTTTAAGTAATTGTGCATTGAAATGCGTTTCAGATACAAGCGTCTCATGTATCAACTATAGGCTATTTGCCGTGGAAGTAATCTTGATATGAATTTACGCTGCTTAACAAGGTTATGGTAACGTAAAAAAAGCTGCTTAAATTAGTAGTCCCGATGTGCCAGTTTCATATTTGGACGCGAAACTCTTGCATTCCGTCGCAGTTTTCTGTGATACTCTTGTCACTGTTGTGAAGAAAACTTTGTTGACCGCCTTTAGGCACTCTTAAATTGTACTTTTATGCGTATCATTTAATGAATGTTGATTGAACTGGAGAGTGGATGGTGTGAGAATATGTTGTTGTATTGGTGAATAAGAGTATTTTTTCCGTTTAATTAACAGTTCAAACTGCGCAGTAATTGGTGTATAATATACGTGCGTGTGTCTAGTATAGACATACAAGTAGAGGTTTTAACAGATTTGGGTGTTCAATTTTTTTTTGCCTCCTTTTTATGCCTTTTACATATATATAATTTGTGTGGTTTTAAACTACTTACGTAATCTGCAAGCACAGCCATACGTAATTTATGGAAATGTTGCGTACATCGCGGCAGGAGATAACCGTAAAATCTTGAAACAGGTTTGTGCAGTACCATAATGGTGATACTGAACTGCGCGTATGCGTTTTACTTAAAGAAAGGAAGTTTTGAGTAGTTGAAGTAGTCATAAATCTGGGTCATCAGTTGGAGAAACGGTGAAGTTTTGAAGCGAATCTCCATGTTGGTATAGGCTGTACTTCAATACGTAGACCATAGTCAGTAGAAGAAGCTTATGTACCAGATTTCTTACTGTGTTATTGGGCGACATATTTCTTTTGTAGTCGAAATAATGTGGCAGACGGCAGTCGTTTGCTGGTGTTTCGTATAAAATTCATCATGTGGCTTGTACAGTACTCCCGTTTCTCTACAAACTTTTTCGAAGGAAGTTTTCGGAATGATGTTACCCTATTGTCATCCACCTTTACAGCACTTGTTTAATACTGCCGTTCATTTCACTTGTTCTTGTACGTATCTTTGCGTAAATCGGCCGTAAATAGTATTAAATGGAACCGTAATAAAGTTTCGAAATTGTCTTCTTTGGGGTAATTAAAAGTAGAGAATTAATTGATTTGGCAGTTAAACGCGTGTCTTTTTCGGTAGGTTTCGTGTTTGATTCTCGGCTATTCATCCAGACAAGTGCCACATTATTCTTTGAGTTCACCAAAATTACGCTGCTTAATAACATTTTCATGTGGTAAACGTCGTTACGTAACTTGCGGGTCATTCGTACATAAACGCGTGTTTCATGAAACTGTCGCTGTCTGCGTTTTTCTTTGTAGCGCTGATACACATAGTGTGTCCTGAGCTGTACCATAGTAGACCTAATTACATACTGTATATTTGCAGTTAGTAATGCAGACTTCCGATTAACAGAAGACTGTCATGTCTAACGACGTCAGAAGTTTGCAGCTTCGTCATGTCTGTAACGCGTGCTTCATATAATATTTATGGACATGCTTACAACCGGTACCTTTTCTGTATTCCGATGCCCAGCGATAATGTTTCATCTGCTGTCCTTCTGTGGAAAAATGAATATATATTCCATGGGCTGTGTGTTCTTGTTCTTCTTCGTCTTGTTGTTGTTGTTGTTGAGGTTATGCGCCAAATTGATTCATTTCGTACTTCTCGAAAATTTGCCACTACACAAACGTTAGAGTTCTGTGCCCTTCGTGAGTCAGACGTGAGGGTGAAAGTTACCCATGAGGCTGCGTGAAAGTCGCCCTTGGCAGCTTGCTGGTGTATCCACAAGCATTCTGTTGGAGGGGTAAATGACAGTAATGTCGCCCCATTAGTAATGGAGGTCAGAGAACGAGCCTTCGATGGAGAATACATATTCTCTGATTGTGTTCATTGTAATTGGCCTTGATGTTTATTGCTCATGGAAACTGCTGTAGTCCTAGAAAGTAGTACAACTAACACACGAGAGTCAATTTATTTTTTTACTTACATTTTTTGCGATTTAAAAATTTGGAATAAATGGTATGCAGGTGTTAATGTGGTCTATAATTTGTCTCATGTGACTTACCAGTGCCTTTTGTAACGAGCGTGTTTTTGTTGTTGTTGGAAATTTAACCAAGTTTATTTAGAGGTGCATGCAGATTAGAAGTTTGCTTATGATTGATATGCACAAAGATTACCGACAGTCAGTTTTAGTTTAGACCACCAAGTACTAGATGGTTAAATCTTGTGCGGTATTTTCCAAAATAAAACATGCTGATGGATTTGATCGTTTCATGCCGTGTGTGCTGATAATTCATAACAACGAGCCGGGACGGGCTGGGTCACCGCCGCTCTACTTGCGGTGTGTCACTCTTGTTTGGATGGACAAGCCACTTGGGTCAGTGTGGACACCCTCCCTGTGTCCGTGGTGTGTTCGGACGTGCTCAGACTGCCGGCCACGGGCTTATTATTGCAATGTGGGAGCTCGTGACTTGTCAAGATGGTGTTGCTTTCATTGTCGGACCTCGCGTACACCAGATTTGCAACACGGAATAAGCGGATCGCCATCGGCACATTGTGCTCGATTTCATCGTTCCTTGTGCCTTTTTGTATGGAGTTCCATGAAATTCGATATATGAGCATTTTTCGAAAATCTGCCGAGAAAATTCAGATTTTATTAAAATCGAACAAAACTAACGAGTACTTTACGTGAAGACCAAAATACACTTTTGATCATATCTCACTCAGTGCTTCCTAGAATGAAAAATGTTTCGGACAAGAGTTGTAGAGAAAATCAGAAACACAATTTTATGCCCCCCCGAAAATCGTGCCCATCATGAGATGTGGAAAAATATGATAGAACCAGACAGGCCACAAATGAAGGGGCACGTGCATTGCTTGCTAGTTAGCCAAGGCTACAGATACTACACTCTCAGAGTGTAATAACGTGTTGCTCTTCCATGGCAACGCGTCTCATTGTTGCGGTGGTACGAACTCTGCCTCGGTCACTGAAAGGCACATTTGCTCGAATGAAAGGAATGCTTTGAGTAGAACCAGACTATCTGTAAAGAAAAGCATTGATGTTGGGGATAGTGTCCTAAACGTCGTATTTGCAGTTCGCATCGCTTCTGTACACATTAACGCCGCTACTTGAACGGCACCACAGTGATAAGTTATTTCCTTCCTTAGGTATAAAATACTACCCAGAGTAAAGTACAGCAACCTGACATGTATAGATTCTAAGGTACGTTTCGTTGCTTTGTCAGGACGAAATTCGCAATATATTCTTTGCTGTGATGAATAGGTTTCCTGGTTTATCACTGCTACTTGTCGTGAGAAAGAAATGGATGGAGCATGCAGCACGCACTGGAGGTCTGAGTGTTACAGAGTTGATCTGGACACGCGAAGGAGCCTGATGGAGTTTGAGACCTAAGCGTAGACGGAGGGAAGATAACAGGTCACAATGAATAGGGCGTGAGGCTGAGAACTGAAGTAGCTCGGGAAGTACCGTTGGCCGGCTCTTGTAAACACGGCACTGAACCTCGGGGCTCCGTAAAAGGCGGAGTAGCTGAACGACTGAACTACCGGTCCGCGTAGTTGCTTGTTCATGGACTGTACACGCGCATTGTTCTGTAAGACTGGCTTTAACTTCCGGAAACTACACAGAATAGCTGCTCCCTACTTAAGGCAAGTGTATTTTGTGAGCAGATACTTTTCACATTTCTTTACGAATACTAGTATAATTTTCCAAGGATTAAAAGCGGCCTTCGTAGGCATGTTAAAATTACTTTGTAGATGTTAAACTCTCGGCCGGGACTTTCCGATGTCAAACGTGTCTGAATTACGTAGACGATTTCTGTTGATTTGGAAATCATAATTTATATTGCGGATAAGGTTTGCCCCCCCCCCCCTAAATCATCCTTTCTCATATATTTGTTACTAAATAAGTGACCGAATGTGTGGTTGCGGTATTCTGGAACGCTTGTCGCCCTGATAAAATTCTCTTGTCGTTCTCTAGTCAGTCGTCTTCCACTCGCTGATACGAAATAGGAACCTGTGGATCCGGCGTGTCGCATTATAGTCCGAGGAGCCAGCTTATTTAGTACAGAGGTGTATGACAGTGTAATCTGTGCCACTTATTAGAGCACGCAGTAAACCTGTATTGTGTACTGTAAGCCTGAGATCTCTTCCCTGCCTTGAGGCAAACCGAAAACAGCTTTCTTGGTTGTGTTAGAAGTGACGTAAACAATTGTTTCCATTACGAGCATATTCTGATCATGTCTCATATTTCCCACCTCAAGACAAATCCCCCCGCCCTTGAAAAATATCCCGAAAGGTCACCGGACGATGAATTGTTACGTGAGTACGCTGTTAAGTCTTCAGAAATATCTGGCTAATTACAGGCTGCGTCGTGCCACTTGTAGCGTCTTACGAGGAGGGAAGTACGTCATATGCTTGCTGTTCGTAATGGTGTATTTTTGGACTTCAGTAATTTTGTTCCTAAATAGATCCAACATATATCCCAAGGGACAGACAACGTTAGTAGACCCGGAAATGGATGGGAAGATCGGTTTTAAACATGTGAAGTTCGGAATTGTGCCAGTTGCGCACAGTTCAGTCTTCTAGGTGGAGGATGATGACAAGGAATATAATCTGTTACTCCAGCAGGGTGCTGACATGAATTGATCACTGCAATCACCATTTATGACCCAGGTTACCATTAGGCATCACTTTCCTATATCTGCACATCAGACTGCATCATTAAGTAGCCGACGAACTTACAGAATTTGCGTATAGAATGTTATGTTACTTATCAGTAATAGGTTCCGCAATGATACTAATAGGTTACTGCTATAATAGCGCTAGTATGTAGCAAGTGCTTCTGACGGGCACTGGAAGTCTTGCAGCAAAGGACACGGGTCTGAGCTTCGCACTATGCATTGTCGGTCGTTAGCCTCACACATACGTCACGGCAGTCTCGTGAAGCGGATGATGCCAGATGTAAGTCCGACTGGATTCTGGGTAGTAGTGGCGTGTCACTGACATACGGATCGCGGTGCTTAAGCGATGTATGGTATAGTGGGATATCATGTCTTACGCGAATGCCTGTCACAGGGTGCTGTTTGGGTGGGGAGTATTCTCAAGGGCACAGTTCGCCGAAAGAGAAGTCCAAGTGAAGTGAATGGAATTGTAGATAAATGAATATGACCGTCAGTGGTACACAAATGGGACAGTGTTTACTGTTTAATGGGCGACGTGTTTCAGCTTTAATCACAAGTCATCTGACACAGACAAAAATATGTGGTAACATTTGCCTGATGGTATGATATAATGAAAGCCAAAACATTTTGCACATTAGATGATAAACATTGTTCAAATACCGTTGTAATAGGTTGTATTGTCATTTATTTGTTTTGCTTTATCACAACAAGATGTCTCACCAAAAGAATCGAATCGGTTAGTTGCAAAAAGGAGCATGTTCACGTGTGAACCACTGGACTTATATTTGCAAATGGCGGTTGTTTCGAGAATAAGTTCTGGCTGTCTTCAGTCTTTGCGTGATGGCAAAGCGCTAATCTCGCGCAGTTTTTTGTGTCGTTGCAAAAAATTGTGTGGGGATGTTGGATCGCGGTTACTGGTTTTGTTTTGTGACTTTATTGTTAATGGGAACTACGGTTCCGTAAAGCCGAACAGTTTATTAACTATATCCGAACCATTGCTAGCATCTGCGGAAGACGTCCATTTCACTAGAGCAGTTCCTTGCTTCCAACTGGAATGGCATGTTTGGGGGTCTGTTTCAGACAGATTTTGAGCACTTCCACTTCTTTGTTTCATTCCTGGTGTCGTTGCACTACAGCAAAACTGTTAATTAAGAAAAGAATTTCGAGAGGCGCTGAGGCAAGACTTAACGACTTGGGCGTTCTGCTTTTGGCGTTTCGGATGGAATGTTTGATGTTTTCTGGTCTGTCTGGGTCTGCATGTGTAGGGTAGCGCGTCTTCATACTTGGGTGGGTGAAAAATCCGCAGTCAGTGGTGCCGCAGATTTTTGCAGAAGTAATGAAATTATAATTGGCATTTCTTTTAATAAAAACAAATTTCCACTTAGTGTCAGCGACCGTGTAAAGGTATTAATAAAGTATCTCTTTTTTTTCGGATTTACTTTCTCGTATTCTGTAAAAACAACGAAAATTGTCAGAAAATAAAAATGTTAGTCTTTTCCCGGAAGTGCCGACTTTTTCCTTAGTGTCCTTATATGCATGTGTAGTTTCTGTAAGTATGTAGGCCTCCAACTGAGTATGAGGTCGTCCGTTCGGCCTTCCCTCAAGATACGGTTTGATTCAGGTCTTGAAAACCGTTCTTGCTCGCTTTAGTTATTAGCAGTCCTGCATTTATGTATGTATGTAGAGGCCTGCCTGTATAGTATTTCTCCGTGCTTAACAAAGACGCGTGGAGGACTACCTTAGCGCTTTTTTTTTTAACGTCGGCAGTAAGTGGACGTGAGTGGTCACGCTCACGCTAAGGCCTCTCTTCCCTTGGGGGAGAGAGCCCAGTGTACCCATTGGCTGTTGGCTGACTGGTTGGCTGGATATGGTGGTGAAAAGGTCCCAGCATGGAATCGAAACCTGGTGGTACGTCTGTTAGCTGTTTACTGTACCGATAGCTATTCCATCTCGCCTTGTCTTTACAAGAAGAAAATACGAAACAATAATGTTGGTTGTAAGTGAATTTAACTTCACCACTCCATGCAGCTTCTCTGCTGTTGGGACGGTACCTATTTTAAAGACGTAAGCAGTGGAATACTGTGTTTTGTGAGAACTGCCGGTGTGAAGATTTGTGCGCTTTGACAGAAGTGCCAAGTTGTGAAATGGTACAACGTGGTTCCAGTTTTCCGTTGAGAAATATTTTTTAGTAGTCTGTTTGCCACTGACACTATATTTGCTCGGTGCCACTGACAAGCATACTCTATGTTGTAATTAGTTTCCTTGTAACATTGGTTGCCGTGTTTAAGATGTCGGTCACTAAAGGGGTATACAGTGTCACCTCCAAGTTGACAAATTAAACTCCATTAGGTTTGGTTTGCCATAGCTTTTGTTCGACGTTGTTTCTCTTATTGCCAAATCATGAATAATCTCAGAAAGAAAGGTTTATATTGTAAATGGATCCTAGATGGTTTTGAAAACCCAGCATTTCTTCTTTTAATTGTACATAACTTTGATTAAAAGAACTTTTAATTTTGGTATCCTGTGTTTCTGTTCTTCTCCTTTATGAAACCGTGCATATGTGGCGAAACTGCATACACAGGGTTGAGAATTTCTCCATTTGGTATTTTGTTATTTTTTAGGTAGGGAATTACAGTCTTAGAACAGCCGTATTTTCTTCTTGGTACCTAATATTTCGTCTGAGGGAGGACCTTACTGTAATCTGGTAACGTAATATGCATTTTGGCATCATAGTTGAATTGGTACAGGTCCTGCTCTCCCAAGTATGAATTGCGGCCGTATTAACTCAAGACGTCGGTAGGCCGCTATTTGGATGTTAGATACTGAAGGCCGTGAGCTGGTATAGCGATGGGTTTAGCGACGGTCTGTGGATCGAATACCGGTGGGGCCGAGATTTTCTGCACCTGTCCAGACCGGCCCTTGGGACCACACAGCCTTATGTACAAGGCATACCGGTTCTCTTTCCCAGGGGTAAAGTGGTCGAGGCGTGGCGTTGACCCCCTCCCCGCCCACATCCAACACCGAGGTTAATGAAAGAGTATAGCTGTACCCCTACTGGGACTTCTGGGCCTTCATGGCCTGTTCTGGGGCGAAATTTACCTTTCTTGAAGACTATAAAGTTTTCTTATAGACATCGCATCATTTTCAAAGGTGTCTGGTATCGGTTACATGTGTCTTTCTCCTGGAGCTTTTTTAATCTAATGTTGCAGTAGGGTATTTGCTGTGCTGTTTCTTTCTAGCATTGGTAGTATCGCTGTACTTAGAAAGTAAATTCTTACATTGTAGTCAGTATAACGTTCAAGTCACAAACTTCAAATACACAGGTTGCTGCAGACAAAACTAACGTATGAAGATGTACAGATTACAAGGAGGTGGGATGTCCCACGTGCGGTTCACAATTGAGGAAAACGGGAATACGTATTACGGAAGGGGAGACAAATGACAGTCGTTAGGTTTGATATTGGTATGTGAGTCTTACATCAACGGTTTGGGTTTTACGTACTGAGGCGGTATCGGAACAGCTGCAGCACATGAAAAGAAAACTCCAGGTGAAATGTAGTCCGCATACCGGCAGTATGGGCAGATGAATAGGCACTGGGTGCAGCATGCTATAACGCTGTCGTATGTTTGGTTCTGAGCTTCAAAGCTTCAGGATGGTTTGTAGTTTCTCTTTGAACGGACAGATGGATGGCCTGCGTATTGCTTGTGACGTTCAACTTTCCCCAAAGCCTGCGGCATCTTGGCGATTACGATGAGATGTTACCTTGCAACCTGTGTTTACGATGTGCGAATTCCGGTAACGGAATATGTGGGCATGCGGATAATTGAGGCTGTGATGTGTTGTAACTGCTTCGAATGGCGTATTACTTTCGTCTGTGCGAAGTCTGAGTAATTACGTAATTCGTACCTGAGACCAACGTTTTTGTTCGTAAAAAGTATCTTCAGCTTCGAATTGGCAAGCGTAAGAGTGGGTGAAGCGCTGTGCGACCAAAACCTAGGGTATAAGACGGTAGCATATTGGAAACCCCGAGTACTAGTGTGGCGGATGCATTACCTAATTCACTAATTCCACGGAACAGGTTCCTTCTGGAGAATCTGACAGTGGCTGAGCTAGTTTTCTCACTTTTGATAGGGTCCGTTCTTTCGGTACCATGTTTACGTCCTGACAGTTGTCCATGTGTTGAGTCAAAAGAACCTAGTACACAACCTCTCATGTCATTTGAGGTATATTTTAATATTATCCTGTCTGAGCTTAGGACTTCCAAGTTGCCGTTTTCTTTCAGGTTTTTCAACCAGAACGTTGTGTGCATTTGTGTTCTCCTCCTTGCGTGCTCCGTGCCTTGCTCTTTCCGAAAGATGAGTCACATACGGTCCAACGAACAATTTGTCGTGAAGATATACGTGCGTTATTTTCGAATGTAAGGAACTGAGGTCCATGTGTTAAGATAAGTGGATGTTACCGCGAACGTTCTTTGTTATCAATCGTTTGAAGTGCGACGTCCGGGTGAGATATAACATTACAAATTTGGCCCCTACCTTAAAGGGACGCAGTCCCCTTTGATTATAAAATACAGTTTAGTGTTGTAAATGGGCAGAATCAATTTGTTGTGATAATCATACGCTACACATGAATACACCGTGTAGGCAAAATGCATGTTCTTAATATTACAGCAAGTGACAACGGTAGCGTAGTCGGTATAGCGAGTAGACTACGGAGTGGGCGTCTCGGGGTTCGACAACACCGCCTCATCGAATGTGGAGAAGGACCACAGATCTGGCAATGGACAACACAGAAAATTGCTCTTATTCTCAGGACAATCCCAACACAAATACCAAGCGAATGGCTCTTACGTCCACAATGTGCACTGTGGCCTCCTACGCGACGACGTGCCGTAATGTGGATACTGGTTAACGTAGTACTTTTCAGAACACGACCCAACCAGGAACTCACGCTACGTGACTTCATTGAATTCATGCAGG
>Ga0136643_10002138_pt1 | contig 25282 bp, 11 predicted proteins | sample TergutLab28metaG_FD_96883 | JGI IMG/M metagenome (GOLD analysis project Ga0136643, IMG submission 96883) | Labiotermes labralis P1 segment gut microbial communities from Petit-Saut dam, French Guiana - Lab288 P1 (version 3) (version 3) | ecosystem: Host-associated > Arthropoda: Insects >... | reverse complement strand
CTGTCAATCAAAAAAAAAAAAAAAAAAAAAAAAAGAACGTTTGCGCCTTTTTACTCCTTTGTGGTTACTTAATGTAAACAGTTACTTTCTAATCTCGGAGTATACTGAGGGCACGGCTATAGCTATTTACCGGCACTCATATAACAAATTTTCTAACTTCATGTACAGTTTGATTAGAAGCACGTTATCACGTATATTTCCTGGTTGTTAACCTTTGATCTGAAGCTAACAAAGAGCGCGTCGGTGTCGTTTAACGACTCGCTCTTTTCAACCACGTTTTACCAAACCCGTTGTTTTTCAGCAGCTACTTCCGCGTGGTGTGTGATGTGCTGAACTGTGTGTCGTGTTGCTCTCGCAACACAACACATGACGCACACCCATAGGCAGGTGCATTCTCAACACAATACGGCATGCTGCCACAGCACCCTTTTAATATAAGGAAATTAACTAGTGAGTGTTTTAAATATGTGACTTTAGCAAGGAACAATATGGCTCCCTGAAGTTGATCTTAGGATCGAAACATGTTGGAGCAATTTTAAGTGTTTTAGTGTGAAAGATTTTTATATAAGTTCATTGGTTGGTATAATTAATTAAAGTGACTTTAAAAATTAATATTCTAAATTTCCAACGTAGATCAGTTTTATAGAGGAGAGCAAGCAAATAATTTGGATTTATATTTTTTTATTTAAACTATTTAACTTACGTTACATTATTTGTATAAACTTTTAATCCTTTTAGTAATCTTACTTTGTTGTTTAATTAAACATTTGACTAATTACTTTTACTAATACAGTTGACGTTTACTTTACAAACTGGTTATGAAATCCTTGAGTATTCCATAAGTTTACTTCGACAACAGTGCTGTTTGTGTTGTCCTGTTTATTTGATTGTGCGATACGGTAGTTTTTGCCAGTCTTACTACTTCCTATTCCTAGAATTTAGAACAACTGGATGGTGGCACTTCCTAAATTGCGTACACTGAAACGTCGTATTGTTCAGTCTTGCAATTTATTATGTCTTCTCGCGTGTAGCATAGTTGAGGCTTACTTACTCTCGGGAGACATTACAACTCTTTACGTACAGGGGTGCTGATAAGACCTTAGCCCGACCAGGAAGGAAACAATCTAATGTTTCTGTCAGAATGGCGTGAATTTCTTTCGGCGTCTTGTCTTGCAAAAAAAAAAAAAATTGGTGACATCTCGCGTCTCGATTTTGTTGAAATCGCGCGCGTCCCTGACATGCCTCCGAACTTGTTTCCTTCCTGGTCGGGCTAAGGACTTATCAGCACTCCGGTATAAGCCTGGTTACTGGGCAATTTTTGTAGAACTGTGGAAATTGTATGACAAACACAAACACTTGTCTGAAATGAAAGCTTTACGCGAAATGTCTTGATGGCAGAATGAGAGCGGGTTGTACCTTCAGCCGTAGTGTGAACACTGCATAGCAGGTAGGCGATCTGCAGGAGGGTCAGATTAGGTGGAAGACGGTTACCAAACGCTGAAGATCGGTACATTGTCGATTTGATTTATATGTTAATCGTGGTGGTAAGGGTGGAAGAACACGGCGCATTTGTTGCTACGTAGCATGTGAAATGACGCCAGCAGGCGGTTCTGCCCTCATGGTGGAAAACACAAAGTACAGCTACGAGTGGCAGACTCCGAGCGTCATAAAACTTGTGCATGTGTCGGAATATAGATATATCGCGAGGAATTCCTTCCGGATCAGTTTCCGACTGGCTGTACCTGCTGGATCTTATAAACGTACTTAGACGTTTCTGTAGGAAGTGAAGCTGGAGCCGGGATATCGTAGCCAGTCGCCACGGGATGGACGGTCCTGGAGTTCGAGTCCCGGCAGGACCAACAGATTTTCACTTCTCCATATTCTTCCAGACTAAGTATGATTATAATTATGAATAGGATATATGAAAATCAGAATCTTCCATATATTGTTCCTGTAATTAGGCATACTATTGTTGTTTGTATTAATAGTATTAATCCCATGGCTATAGGGTGTTTTATTTGTGTGATAATTAATCTTGTTATAGTTCTTATTGATATAAGTAATTTTGTTATGCCAGGGGGTATTTTATTTAAAATATTAGTTTTGGGGATTAATGAAATGGTGTCTTGCCTTTCCTCTGAAGTTTTGAAAGGCTATTCCTTATTTTTTATTTACAAGACCAATATTTTTGTTAAATTATTAAAACTTAGTTTCATGCCAATGTGATTATATATTTTTGTTATTTATTTTTGTGGTATTTGGGCTTTGTCTTCTAGTCGGAAACATTGTTGATTACTCTGTTGAGATTGGAGTTTGTTGTACTAGTTCTTTATTTTTCTGTTTTTTTTATTTGTACTGGGCTTCTTTCTCGGGGTAAAATGGTCAGGGCGTGAAGCTAACCACTCACCTCCATCAGTGTCGAGCTTCAGAATGAGTGGAGCTATACATCAACTCCCCATCTACACCTTCATGGCGTGGACTTAGAGAGCTTTGTCTTCAGTAGGAAGTAAAGCTAAAGTTTCGGCTGAAAAAAGTAGTTTTACGACGTAGAGAGCGCATAAGAAATGGACCGCGTGAAGCTAATTTTGTTTCGCGAAGTCACTCCCCTAATTCGCCAGGCAAATATTAAAGTTTTGGAGAAACCTACTACGTTTTTACTGTTTAGTTTCAAAATTAGGCTATGGGCAAAGCCTAAAAGAAGAAGATTGTATTAATGAGTCATATACTATAGTCACATCAGTACAGAGTTAAACTAGTTAATAACGTCGGGTCGTTTCGCTGATAAACAGGAATGTTCAAATGAATTTTCATATAACATTTCATTTAAGATTTAAGCAGTACGTAATTTGACTTCTTATGGGATACAGGAAATAAAATAAACGGAGATGAATCTGTGTGCGATCGCAGAGATAAATGTCTATTAGTCAAGGTATATTTGATAAAATTCAGCAGCGCTTAAACACTGTGTTGTTATGGAGGTGACACTGTATCATTCCTTACTCCTTGGCATCAGGTGGAGGTCGGTAGGTAGCTTCGTTATCCAGTCATATTATTCTCTGATTAGTAACCTTGAGTAGAGTATGACAGGATGCTCTCCGGGTCTGCAGTGTCGGACTGGATGATGCGCGACATTTCAAATTAGTTCGCGACAACTTCTGTTGTACTTTTCCCTATTGTTTATTCAGTAGTCGCTACATAATTTGACGGTACTTGATTACAGAAAAGCAACATGTTTGTAGTAAAACTAGTAATAAATAAACAAAGCTGTATATACAATATTAATACAAACTAATTGGATAAATATGAATAAGTATTCGTTATTTCGTAATATGTCTCCTACATATTTCGGCTTATAACGGCCAACTTCAGGGAGATCCTAATTGCAAAGGAACGTATTTTAGTACAAATGCCAAATTCAAATTTTTCATAAGTTATTTATAAATTATAATTTATATATAATTGTAATTATAAAACGTAATATAAACTTATTCAAAAATAGGTAGGTTTCTACCCTTTTATAGGCCATGAAGGCCCTTAGGGTGAGTAGAGGTATAGCTCTACTCTTTCTAGGACCTCAGCACTAGATGGGATGGGGCAGTCAGCCCCACCCCCCGCCTACGCTACCTCCGAGAAAGACCAGGTACCCGTTGTACAGGGCCGGTCTGGACAGGTGCGAAAAATCTCGCCCCCATCGGGATTCGATTTCCGGACCCCCAGCACTTAGCCAGTCGCTATACCGACTACGCTACCCGGCCCACATACATAAATATATAATTGTAATTTATTTTGTAATTAATTTTTGCACATCTTTGACAACATTTATATCAAAATTTGTTCTTTCGTAACTCGGCTGTCCCTGAAGAAGGCCGTCAGGGACCGAAACTGTAGGAGAAGCGGGGCGAAATGACAAATACTTATACAAATATATTTGTGCAGTTATTGTTAATATTTTATATTTAACCAATTCCACGGAAGATGTATGACATTCAACCAAGATATGTTTACGTCTTCAAAATCTCGAATGAACACACGAACTGATGACTCAGAAGCGACACTAAAGTGGACTTTCGGGATGGGAGTGGTAGGTCTATGTGTTACAGCAACCGGTTCAGTTCAGAATAAGTACTTTATTTCAGCAAACAAGTGTTAATTAGTTATTTAGCTAGTTGTTCTAAACTTAATGTTAAAACCATATAATATTTATCAATTCAAAATAACTTTTGTCGCATTTTGAAGGAAACCAGTGCGACGCTGCATGTTTCGATTCAGCCGCGAAGAAACGCATGTAGATGACGCTGGCGTAGTATCGTCAGACGAAAGGTAATTCGAAAGGATGGAGACGGATGGAAATCTAAGGAAGAAAAGGGGAAAATGGGTGTTGTCGTCGATCAGACGACAAAGAGACACCAGTTTTCTTCTCTTTCTTATTCGTGTAGGATACTGTATAAGGAAATAAATAGGCAGGAAACTCAGAATCACGCCTGGTGTAATTTAAGGGAATCGATTTGTTGGACTGTTGCATCTGAATACACACTGAGTCTCTGAAGAAGCAGTTTCTCACGTTCGGAATTTTCAGATTCTTCTTGCGTGTCACCTGAAGAGACGTGTGTGGACAATCTTTATAAGGCAGCTGAATGAAATGCACCGAGAAACTACAGGGGTGCTGATAAGTCCTTAGTCCGACCAGAAAGGAAAAAAGCTAATGTTTTTGTCAGAATGGCATGAATTTCATTCAGCGCCTTGCCTTGCAGGGGAAAAGAAACTTGATGACAGCTCGCGTCTCGATTTTGTTGAAATCGCGCGCTTTCCTGACATGCTTCTGAGGTTGTTTCCTTTCTGATCGGGCTAAGGACTTATCAGTAACCCGGTAAGGCATTTGTGTTTAGCTGGTTTAAACTTAGAAAGGTGCAGCATCTTCGACGGATTAATTGGCTGTGTACTTCTCTTCCGTAGGCGAACATATCAAAACTGGCTTAATTTTTACGTTTTAAGATTCCATTTCCTCAGCTCTGATTGGCCAAAATCCTCTCAACCTTCCTGTGTTATCGACACATTTCGTACTCCAATTTACTTCTGCAGATATCTGACCAAATTCAGCGAAAGTAAACGAACTAGCAGGTTCCTCTTAAACGGCAGGGAAATCTAATTTTCCTACACGGTTTAAGAACCCATCGGACTACAGCTTGACAACGCCAGTCTAAAAAGTTATATTGAGTCGCATGTTGATCTGAAAAGTTGGCAACTAGATGCAAGACCGAACTGTACCAAAATCTTTAATACTGCAATATAAACGCTGAATTAGCTAACGTCTGTCTTTCGCATGTCAGTTAACGCTGAGGGGTACTTGCAGTGATAATGTGTATTAAATTCTTCTGTTACCGTTTGGTATTACCTTCACACCTTATGTCTGGTTTTCTACATTTCTTACTCGAATTTTATTATTCGACATTTGCACCCTTTGACAGTAAATAATACGAGTATACCTCAATTTAACAAGAAAACTCTCCATCAACTTTTGCAATCAATTAGTAAAAACCTTACATGTGACAAGATATTGATGAATTACATGCATGCGAAAAAACGTGTGTAATAAAATTACATGAGTAATTTTACAACTGAAGATTTCTTAGTTTATTATAAATGAGATTATAATTTTGTTTTCTCAAGGCACAATAACCGTTTATAACACTGGCCCTGTGGAAACGTCCACTCTCATAAAATATTGCCCGTAGTACGTCAACATTTTTTATTGAAGAGACGGTTGTCAGATGAAATAATGTCCGTACGTATGGTTTGTGTGTGTGTGTGTGTCTTTCTTACAAGCAAGGGAATTCAATTGGGGATTGAGTGTAAATAAGTGAGGTGATGTGAAGTGTAGTGAACTGACGTGATTTATGTGAAGTGATTTTGTTTTGAAGTGAAGTGAGTTTAGGTGAAGTTCTTCGGGACAAAAGTACCATGTACATTAGGGTGACCTTATGCTGAGGGCACTTGATTTTGTTTTGACTATTTAATTTGGTGTTTATCTTGTACTGAGGTTGTTTCAGCTTGTTTTGTGATGTTTGGGTGTGTGTGTGTGTGTATGTATGTGTGGGTGTTTTGACAATTGTGTGGATGTTTTGGTGATATGTGTACTTGTATTTACTGTGTTTTGTATTTTTGTACTGTGTTTTTGTATTGTTTCGTTTATGTATATTTATTCTTGTTTTGTCTGCATTAGTGTAAGGACTACTGCCACCGACTGAAAAATCAAATGTAGTAAGAAGTAAGTAAGTAAGTGAGCAAGCGAGAGAGCGAGTGAGTGAGTGAGTGAGTGAGTGAGTGAGTAAGTAAATAAGTAAGTAAGAAATAGAATGAGCGAGTGAGTAAGTAAAAAAGTAAGTAAAAAGGTAAAGAAGTAAGCAAAGAAGTAAGTAATAATAATAATAATAATAATGAAAATAATTACAAATTTGTAACGGTTTCAGAGTCCTTTTGTGAAAGCCACTTGTGAAAATTTTCCATATTTAGGGACACTACTTAGCTATTTACTTTCCCTTACTTTCTACCTTGCTCTAAGGTACACAGATCCTCCAACGCACTTTACATTCCGCACAGCTCTGGTTTCTGGGTTGAACGCCTAAAGCTGTGTAATCTTTTACGTGTAGGTTCATGTCGAAAATGTACAAGTAGTCTGTACCCTCGGGTCTTTAAGGTCCCTTTGTAGTCTCATGTTATTCCAAGCCTCGCAAGACGATGTATCCATCAGGCTGCTCCTCTGTATCAGCGCAAGTTGCTATAGCGTGACTTCAAGCGTAAGTAGAATTTTGCTGCTCTTCGACAACAGGAGAAACTGCAACTGTTTTGAAACAAAATTCCGTACGTAACTAAGAATAATAAATCAATTGACGTCTTTGTTCTTGTGTTTTTTCGTTACGTTGGTTGATAGATGTTCTCTGACGTTTCGGGCTACCCAATATGTACACAAAACCTCAATTACACTGCGGTGGAAACCTGAAATCTTGCAAATTTAAAAATCATTTTAGAGGGTAGATTTATATTTAGGGAGATGGGATGGGTAGGGTAAGTGAATCGGTTTGTTTTACGCTCGAGAAAGAGATTTGATTCAATGGCTGCGAAAATTACCACAGGTACAAAATTAATTATTGCTATTTCATCAGTTAGTCAAGCAATTTGCTGCATTTTACAGAACCCGAAAAATACTTACAGTGTTCACAAGAGTACAGCACTTGTTCCTATCCTGAGCCAGTTACATCCAATCCAAGCCCTCCCAGGTTATTTCTTTGAGATCCATTTTAATAACTGCTTCAATTCTAGGGAAACTAAGGAAGTTTTTTTAGAAGCTTTAGCAAAATTATGAAAAGCGACTATTAGCTTCGTTATATCTGTCTGTCCGTCCGTATTGAACAACTCCGCTCCCACCGACGGATTCAAAGAAATTCGATATTTCAATATTTTTTGACAATTTCTCGAGAACAATTAAATTTCATTAAAATCTGACAAAAATGACAGGCGCGTTACATAAAGACCTAAGTACGTTCATGATAGTATCCGGCTGAATTCTGGTTACAGTGAGAAATGTTTCAGAGAAATTTATAGAGAAAATGGGAATACACTTTAGGTTTAGTAAATATTTTTTTTCCAAATATCGTGGTGTTTATGTTATAATGCGGGTAAAGTATGGTACAGCCAGACAGGCCGGCCACAGCTGACGATGTTGTATGGTCCGTCCTCATTGCATACTGGATGACTACGACTACAGACACACTCGGAATATGTAGCAGATATTGCTTTTTTACGGCAACAGTGGTTACGCGAACGCACCTCAATGTTACGTTGTACTTACGTTGCCTGTCCAGCAGTTACATGAGAATTTCAACCGTGATATACTTCGTAGTGGCTCGCATGGCACATTGGCAACGTGTGCAGCTTTGAAAGCTCTTCAGGTCGTCAGAACAACGTCTCCTTTGGTCCATCAGTGCCAAAAGGCGTTGAATGACATCTCTACCCGGCAAGCAGTGGGGCTATACTGGGTCCCTGGACATGATGGAGTACGAAGTAATGAGATCGCCGATGAGTTCGCAAGGGGCGGCTCTGTTCTATAGTTTGTCGGACCTGATCCGGCCCTGGGAGTCTCTAGACAGGATATACGAAGAAGGATTAGTCGTTGGTTGGGCAACCAGCAAAAATGGCGAGGTCTTGGTGATGCCCAAAGACACGCTCTAAAACTAATCTCGAGACCTAGTCCGGGTGCCAAGGCTGAAATTCTGCCCTTTTAACAGGGTACAGTCCATGGCTGTAACTGGCCTTCTTACTGGACATAACACCCCGAGGAGACATCTTCACCTACTAGGGCTGCCAGACAGTCCTCTATGTAGGAGGTGCGGAGTGAAAGAGGAAACCTCGGCCCACATTCTTTGTGAATGTGAGTCTTTGGCCTCACTCAGACACGCGTATCTGGGCTCCTTTTTCTTGGAGCCGGAGGAACCCTTTGACGCCTAACGACCCATATAGGGGTCGTACCGCACCGCTAACCTCTAAACGTTGCATTTTATATATTTATTCAACAAATATAGGTGCTGAATATTTTAAACATGGTATAAACTCTCCGTTTCTTTCTCTTCAAAATGTGGTTTGTTTTATAATTCTAAAGTATTTGGTTCCTGTATTATTCACATGTTGTGTACAGGATGTGCTAAAATTAAAAAAATAATTCCGGCGCCAAAAGGTTGAGAGCGTAAGCCTGAGGGCCATCTGGAACTTCAGTAAAGTTACGGTGCTCCCATGATTCGACATGGAGCACAAAGGGCCCGTTGTAAGGCCTAGGTGCATCGGGACCGCGAGGCCCCAACCCAAGCGCAATCTATCTATCATTGGCAACATATTCTTAGTTTCTTTAATATTATTTTGATAATGCTTGTAATTCATATTCTTGCTTTATTTAACGAGGCGTTCAACGTTTCACTTTATGTTGCTCGTAATGAAGTAATGGTTTGGTTCGGAATGAACGGATATGAAGGGAGGCGACGTGAGCGTGAGAGTGAGCGTGTGACCCGGACTTTGCTGCGAGAGTCTGAGGCAAAACAAGTAACTTATTAGTGAATCTACGGGGTGAGGTATGAAATTGGAACCCTCAGCATAAGAAGCTAAACTTATTCATCGTATATTTTTATAAAGTGCGAAATATTTCCGACTCAACAGATTGAAGTAAATGACAAAAGAAACACACTTAAATTTGAACGATGTGTTCTGTCTTTATAATTAGTCCTTTCTAGACGGAAAGTAAATTGCCATATAATTAGCGAATATAAAACTTATAATATGCTCTAGTTCTGTCTTCGGACGTCTTCGACTGGAAAGCCAAGTGCGCACCGAAGGGACGGGGGCTCGGCTGCTGTTCCTCTCAAATATAAATTTAAAATAAATACAGATTTATTTTAGAAATTATGGCGTTAAACGCTTTACGCGATTTATTTACCGGGCCCCCCCCCGCCCCATCCGAAGCCCAACCACTGAAATCGGTTGATGACCAGTAGACTTTTATTTGAATTTTGAAAAATGAAATAAATTTGGAATGCCTTAGGTGAAATTTAAAATAGCCAAGAAGGCATCGTGATTTAAAATATGTGAGTGAGCCATGGTGCATTTGCTTATATTTGTACGTACATAAATGCAAATAAAACGGAGTTGTGTCAGAGTTATACCTACGAGATTATTCTCATAACATAATTTTAAAATCACACGTTTATTATATATATATATATGCATATATATATATATATATATATATGCTGCTTCAGGTTCAGTTCCAACCCCCCTCCCAAGTGAAAAATTCTGTGTGATCAACTGCTGAGCGCCACGTGAAATAACTTCGCGTGCCGTAAGCTGACGATGTGTGGTTTTGTTTATGCGCTGTACTTGGCAGTCGGTAGAGCTGCATGTCTCTACAGAGTGTCCGAAAAGTTCCCTGTGCGTCTCAGCAAGAAGGCTGCTGCACTGCGCTGCAAATGTGGAAGTCTCGTACGTAAGACACTTTAGGTGACCCACGTGCCTTGTTTCACGTGCCCGTTGGGGTCACTTGCAACACGTATTTTATCCGTAAGTAGTGTAAGTGGTGCGTGCGGTAATGAACCTTCGGGTTCCGTGAAGTGCGGGGAATTTCTTGACTAGCTGCAAACCAGTTAGCTTCTCAAGAAGGAATCTGCACCATGGAGTAAGTAAGTAAGTGTACCGTCACTGTTAATACCACTCTAACGTGCCTCACACGTGACCTCTATCTCACGTCCTTGCCTGTCACTTGCAGCTTGAAAACGCAAGTAGTAGACTCCAATTGAAATGTGATGGCACAAGGTGACGCGCGGGAGGGAAGTGAAGGGGAAACTGGCGAAAGGAGTGGGTAGCCAGTACTCTTCACACTACCTCGGAACATGGTTTATCCAGCATTACTGCCGCTGATGCGCATACATCGGCTGCCAGTAGTCAACTGAACTGACGTCCCCGCCGATTTAAATGGACTCGTCCGTTTCGCCGAAAGACGAAATCTGGTTTCTGCGCTTGTGCCATCACATTTCAACTGGCCTCTACAGTGCATTAACTGTGACTACCACTCTGACCTCTACCCTATTCCCAAATGTGAACCGGGACTTTGATCTTATCCTGTGGGCACGAGCAAACAATATAGTTTATGACGCGTAATATGCGTACAGTTGTAATTGTCCAATGCGTTAACGCTTGTTGTGGCACAATATGATCCGTAGATTGTTATACTGCCGAATTTTAGGAGCAACCTGCTCCCTGTCCCGGAATATGGAAGCAGAAATTCCATCCGAAACTTACCATAGTATGCCTTGCCATGACGTACTACAAGAAAACCTAAAAACATGTTTATTTCCAATCCTGTATTAAACGCATTGATTATCTTTTAAAGTGCCTCGTCTTTTATTCAAGCTAACTCACCTCCACTTACAAGAGTTTATTTGACATATCTGTGTTTCTACTTTTTACATTGGCCGACCTCCGAATTTCTTTAGAATTGCTTGTTACTAATACTGCGCTGTCACCTTTAAATGTTGCTTATTTTGGTTTTTCTTTTTGGTTTCAAATGTTTGGGCGAACACGTTGATAATGTCAAGTGTAGCGAAAGGCAGACTCTTGACAACACAACAAAGCTTTTACTTTCCATCGGTGAAGGCTTAAATACCGCAGACGGCGTGCATTGTTTAACAGAGCTTCAGGGAAATTCTTGGAGTAGGAATTCTGGCGCCATCTGAAGTTAACGTTACAGTGTTTAACACTATCTAAAGTACAGATATGTTAAAGTGGAGGAAATTGCTCGAAAATATTTACTGCATTTTGGATTGCCATGTTGCATACGGAATCCTGCCTTCACTTTAACGTTCGTTTGTTATCAAAAACATATTCTTCAAAATCCGAAAATAAATTGCTAAATGCTGATTACTTCGAAAAGAACAGAATCCACAATTTTTACTCAATTATTTAACACACTACTGCACATATATAACATTTACAAAATTTACACATTAAAACATTAAAAACGCTCCGACATATTTCGGTCCTAAGACCATCATCAGCGAGCTATATTTTCCTTGCTAAAGTCACACTAGAAATAGTCACTCTTCGCAACATAACATTACACAACACGGCATGCTGCCACAACACCAAACTGGTACAACGAAATTAATATGTGACTATTTCTAGTGTGACTTTAGCAAGGAATATATAGCTCGCTGATGATGGTCTTAGGACCGAAATATGTCGGGGCGTTTTTAATGTTTTAATGTGTAAATTTTATAAATGTTATATATGTGCAGTAATTGTTGTAATAATTGAGTAATTGGACAACATGCACGGTGTAACAATGAAAACACATTTTAAAATTAAGATGTGGAATAAAATAACGACAAGAAGTACAAATACAAATACTTCCCCATTTTTATTGATGTAACATTTTTTTTTATTTTGTGCTTTGTCCCTGAGCAGAAACCCACAATCTGATAAATTTCCGCTCCTAACTAAATTGACATCTATTTTTGAAATAACTTATCAATGTGGGATGTCAGAAGATACGACTTATAGGTGGATTTCATCCACAAAGTCCCCGTCATTTTGTATGAAAACCTTCAGCGCAAGTCTCACAAACCTTGCGGTCCTTCTACCTCAGTCATATGATCGCAGATACTACCTAAGCAGACCAATAATGGAACCTCCATCGCTCAGAACGTAGAAGCATACTAATCTACGCGTACACGACTTCGCTCATTCTCCTTACCTGCTCCTGAAGCTGGAGAAATTATGGAATTAATTCTGCTGTACTTTCAACTACTTGTGTGATTAATGTCATAGTTACAGTAGTTGCTGTTCCCTAGAAAACTGCGTCTATATTTGACAAAATTGATGTTGCAAGAAATTAATTTTGAACCTACCCTTAATTTCACCTGTTGTCGCGCAAGTACGGTTTGGTTAATAGGCCGTTTTTAGTCGGTTTCTATTAGTTCACGTTATCACCACCAGGGACTAGTGAAAAGAAAGTTGTGGGGTTCGCTTTGGGCTGGCAAGAGGTGTGGTGACGTAATTCGTATAAAGGGGGGGGTGCCTATTCCGTTACACTTTCCCCTCTTCTGAGCCAACGCAGCTCTCACTGCAGCTTTGTGTCACATTGCAAAGGTATAAGAAAATTTCAACTGTGACTGTAGAAATAATATAATTCTTTGTCACCTCACATTAAGCCAAATGGAATGTTCTGTGTTTGTTCAATCGGGCGTGAAAGAGTTTTAGGGTTGACTGTAATTAATTACTTTATATAACGGCTTAAATAATGATGTTTAGAAGAGATGTTTCCAGAACTCTTGCGCTGAAGGGTCTTTTGTCACAGAGATACACAAGTTTCATACAACAGCAACTGAACTGTGAAATGTGCAGGATGTTTGATAAACACATCAGCATATTTTGTGTTCGCTGTTGTTTGGTTGTCAGGGACATATTTCTTGTTTTCTTTGTGTTCTCCCTTCCTCCCACCCACCAAGTTTCTTATTCGAAGCTGCATTTTCCTATTATGAAATGGAACTGTCACCTCGGTAAAATATCCTTTTTTTATGACAGATGTTAAAATTCACTTGTTGAATGTTATAAATGTGACGCAAGTTAATAATGATATAATACAGGGTCCGGCAGAAATACCTGACGATTTGGCAACACAGCTGTTAGTGGAATCATTGGCGTGGGGAATTTGTCCTTGAGCGCCCTTCTAGCGAGACTCAAAGCATTTCAGTTGCCATGGAGCAACAATTCTGGAGTCTGTAGAGCAGCGGGCTTTCGCTGTGGAGACGTATTTATAAAACAACGATTCTGTCTTTGTGACTCAGCAGATATTTCGTCGGCACTTCAATATTCATCGGAACGACAGTGTCCCTAGTCGCAATACTGTACTGTTGTGGGCGAGAAACTTCAGAGAAACAGCGTCTGCTGCAAAGAGGAAACCTACTGGAAGAGAGCCTTCACTTACTACGCCTGAGAATATCGAAGGAGTGCGTCAGACTTTTGTCAGAAGTCCTTCGCTTGCGGGAATGTGCTGACAAAAAGGGACGCCACCTCACAGACACTATATTCAGGAAGTGAATATTATAATTAAAATACTTTGAGATAAAGATAATTTTAGTAATAAATTCAAGTAACAAGCTAGTATACTTTTAATTTTATTATAACTTAAAAATCATCAGGTTTTTCTGCCGGACCCTGTATCATAAGTATGTGAATGCATAAAAATATGTCCTAACATAATTGAAATTATTATAAATTGTGAACAAATAATATATTGTTTATTAATTATTTCAGGAGCTGTGGTGATATATGTGCCACATAAATTGACGGTTAACCTTTTAAAGCCTAGCGGTTACTGTATGTACCTCTATTCTAAACATTTAAAAATTCCACATTCTTCCAACAGAATTTTTATATCTTTTGTACGTGTCTCAGGAAAACATCGAAGTTTCCCCTATACAACTGCCAACGACCGGCTTTTATAACCGAGGACGCAAGTGTTCACTGCGCGGTACGACACGAACCTTTAAACAAAATAGACTACATTTTAATAGGAGTCATCCCGGTGTGTTGTAAAATGTAACAATTATTACGTCATTAACACAACATATATTAATTAGCACCTTAGAAAAGTTAAAATCTTGACAAAATGTTTCAGCTGTCTTTTATATCCTTCAGCACCGACAGTTATAGACATTCAATACTTTGGCATTTTTGGATTTTATTGTTATTTTTAACTTCAGCCTACATATGACCTACAATGTAAGCATAATGTAAAGGACATGGGATCCCATAGAATGCACAATCTTTGAATGTACCTAAAACTTTTTCTGTGTTGGCCTGATGATGGCTCTTTGTAGCTGAAACATTTTGCCAAGATTTTAACTTTTGTATGTTGCTAATTGATATATGTTGTGTTATTTACGTAATAATTGTTAAAAAATGGACTACGTTTCGTCCTTAAATGGTTAAATAACAAACTCTCTTGCCAGCACGTTGTGTTTATGTGTTTGTGCGATTATTGTAATTAACTGCGATTATTTTTCTATACGTGATCAACCGACTGGTTGCTCGCAGACTTTGTTCTGCGTGACGTGACACACAACTTTGTGTAGGTGTGATTGGTACAAGAGTCGGTTTTGTAAACAGTTTATATTGTATTGTGTTAACGTCAGATATGGGCAATTGTTTTCTGAAATCTAAAAAGCAAATTTAATTGATACTAAATATTTGTGAGGGAGGTTTTACTGTGAAATATAATGGACACGTAAAATGCAGTAGAATTTCCGGGCGAGTTATATTAACACTTTTTTAACTATCACAAGTGAAAATGATGAAACTCCAACGTCAAAAACGTGATACATGTGTACAAAAACAACTTCTACATACATACATTTATAAGAAATTTATGTGGCTGTTTTCTATATAATCTTACCATAAACGAAAGAACAAATATAAGAGATTGTAGGAAAGAAATTGTTATAGAAGAAACAGGGCCTTTTGCTGTATTGTGTGATGTAGAAACAGCAACCATATAGTTTCTTGCTGTTCACAGCTGTTGGCAGTTGCTGGCACGCACGCAGTAACTGGTGTGCTGCAGTGCCAGTGCTGTCCATAAGTCCGTACTATCGCACAGACACGGCGCAAAGACAAGCGAATTTCGTCTTACCTCGATTTCACACAATTTCTCATATCACTTTAACGCTAAGACGTGTCTAAACTGCAGGTATAAAACAAGGAAACTAGGATTTGTTAGTACATGACTATGACACTGGGAGCGCGCGGTGGCGCAGTTGGCTGAGGCACTGTGGAAGGTCGCGGGTTCGAATCCCATTAAGATCGTTGATACTTTTCATTGACCTAATCTTCCCTGACACATTATGGCCCTGGGGTCAACTCAACCTGTAAAAGAAGTGAGTGCCATGGGTGTGTCCTGGAGGGTAAAGGTGGCCGGTACGTAGGGCTGACAATCTATCCACCTTGATTTGCCTATTATCTAGAAATCCTGGGAGTCTCATCATCCTGCCATAAGAGTCTGCACAATGATAGACTGTACTGTGCCACTAAAAGTTCAAGTCTAACTTTATGCGTAAAAATCAATATACGGAGAGAGATGAGGTTCTCTCAGCGGTATTTTTATCTGTTCAAGTGCTATGGAATGTTACGTCATGCCGGCTGATAAATCGTGAATTTTATTCAGTTCACACGCGTAACAACCCAAAATACTTTAATATGCTGCCACAGCACCAAGTTAATATAAGGAAATTAATCAGTTAGTGTTTTTAAAAATGTGACTTTAGCAAGGAACAGTGTAGCTCTCTGAAGATGATCTTAGGATCGAAACATGTTGGAGCGATTTTAAGTGTTTTAATGTGAAATTTTAGGTATGTGCTAATTAAAGTACATAAATCTATAATTATATTAATTATAAGTTTTAATAAGTTATGAATATGTAAACTTGCTCAGATTCAACATAATAATAATAATAATAAAATGTTTGTTATAAAAATATGGAAATTTGGAATGGATTCAACTAACTTCAACGCCTGGCTGAGTTTTAAGCACCGATAAACTCGATACTTTCGTGGCAAACGGAGCGGCTTGGCTTCCCAAAAAGAAGTCTTCTCATAAGAGTGATTTCATTGCGGTAAGTGGCACTCGGTAACAAATTAGTAGGTTCATATATAAAATTTTGTCAAGTACAATTTACTTCACCACGTTAGAATGTCAGTATACTAAAATCATCAACACAGTTAATCTTGCCCTAGGCTCAGCATATAAAGTTGTCTAGTCCAGTTTTTACCAAAATTTTGTTTGCTGGTCTCTTTTTGGTTTCGAAAAATAACCACAGATCCTCACATTTTTGGTCACGTACTACGTATATGGTGTCCAGATGATAGGTATCCATAATTTATATCTCAGAACTGATTCTAAATGGCTACAAATACATACCAGTAGCATACGTAACAATGCATTGAGTGGTTTGACCTTGAGTAAAATGAATGTCGCCCGCTTTGTGCATGCATTATTATTTCTTTATTAGACATTCTAACGTTCATACGAAATAAACATATCACCAGTTAAAGAAATTCCGCGATTATTTAAAAAAAAAGTAAGTAAACATCAGAATAACCATAATAGAAATGTATCAAAGTTTCCCCTGGAAACTGTTCACGGATCCCTTGGGATCCGCGGAAGCACACTTTGGGAAGAACTGGTGTAGAGTAAAGAACAATAGGTGGTATAGAAACATGTTCCTTTTATCAGGCTGGTGGCAGACCTTACTAAGAACAGGAACGATACTACGTGCGCATATGTTACGTCAACACTGGAATTACACTGCAAGAGAAAGACTATTTCCTTCTCATAATTTATGTCGTGCGGGAAGACAAACATGGATAGGGGAAGGGTGAAATGATGCTACGGGTACAGTTTCTGGAAGAAGAATAGAGTAGGGGTGGGTTAGGAAACAAGAAAAGGCAGGCCAATTCCTTCTTGAATTCTATTTATTCTCGTTCTACCTTAGATTTCCATTTCCCTTCCCCCTTCTTCTTCGCTATTTCTTACTGCTTCCTTTGAACTTATTTCTGAAATCGATTTTAAACATTTATATAAAGGCAAAACACGGGGGAGTACACGGTACGCGGGGCGGGGGGTGCAAGTTGAAATTACTGCATACTGTAAAGAGTGCTACCTCATGCTGTTGGAACAAGAAACACGGCATATCTGTTCAAAGTGTCCTGTTGATTCAGGAAATAAGGATTTATATAAGTCACATTACGTGTTGTGCAGAAAATAGACGACGACAGGGAGTTTATGAAATTCCGGTAGCCAAAATTGACCTTTAATTAGGAAGCTACTAGTGCAAGAGATTGTTACTTCAATATTTTGGGCAGGTTATATGCCAACGTTTAGCAACTCAGGCCGGCCCAGTTCGTTTATAATTGCCTGCAGGCAACGTGAGGTTCTGACCCCATGTAGTTACGTTACTTGCATTGCATACATGGACTCACGGGGATCCGTGATCTATCACATGAGCAAAACTGACAGAATGGTTAACAGAAGCATGGCGTTAAACTGGTGTTTTCAAAAAAACGTATGTTTTGCAATTTGTGATGCATCTGATGTGACAAATGTCAATTTCTCAGTGTGTATATCCGTTTGTTACACACCTCCAGACGTGAAGAATTGGCCTACGGCATGGAAATAAGGAACAGAAACACAAAAAGTCAAGGGATTATCGCAGATCGTTGTATTTCTTAGCAAGTGTCTTACTTTCAACATGAAAGACTTTGCTAAAGCCTTTCATGACGTGTTTTTTTAACGACACTTGATATTTTTATAATTATTTAGCCCCCAAGTCTACGTAAATTCGTTACTGTGAGCGAGTACACGTGTACGTCACACGTGTACGTCACACTGAGACTACGTTGAGTTGAATATTCAGATTCACGCTTCGAACACATCAACCTAAGAAACGCTGATTTTGTTTGTGATGCATGAATTTGGAATGGCAAATTTTGGGCTTATCGCTTGTTTGCGTAATGGCGGTACTGTATGTAAATATTAACGTGTTAGCTATGTATGCCTTATATTGCCGCATATTAATCGATTAACTAAGTCTTAGAATACTGAAGCTTTCCCGCCGATCATGCAACAGTAGTAATGGTTAAATTAAACGTGCGTTGTTGCTCTGAAGTTTCGCTTACGAAGGTCGGACAGAAGAAACAAGGAAAAATTGAAAAGAATCAAGTGAGACAGAACAAAAGGAAGATAAGCAAGGAGGGCAGAAGGAAAGAAATGAGAATAAGAAAGGAAGAGAAAAGTTAAAAAAGAAGACATGACGAAGGACTAATAGTCAATGAAGCAGGCAAGTAAGAGAGGAGAACCAAATGAAGAAATAAGGAATAGGTTAGTAATGAAGCAAAGCAAACAAGAAAGAAGAAAATGAAGTAATTTAGAAAGACAGAACTAAGGAAAGAAAAAATAAATTAAATGACATAAGAACATAGAGGAAAATATAAATACAACACGTCAGTCGATAACACAACACTTTATTTATATACAAATATAGTATATTTTGTTAGAGCGACATGTTTAGACCTTATAAGGTCATCCTCAGACCCTCCAAGAAGACAGATCTAAGAGTTGTTTATGATTCGTTGCATTGTGGGATCCCACAATGCAATGAAACTTAAACAACTCTTGGGTCTGTCTTCTTGGAGGACCTGAGGATGATCTCAAAAGGTCGAAACATGTCGCCCTGTCGAAATATACTATTTTTGTATGTAAATAAAGTGTTGTGTTATCGACTGTCGTGACCTAATGACCAGTAATAGATTTAATGATCCATCGTGACTAGACGGCTGGTAGGAGAACCGAACGTTTCGAAGAATTAATGGAAGGGGTCAGATTTTCAAAAAACAGGACTAAGGCGCGTGGACTGGATTAATGTGGCTTAGGATAGGGACAAGTGGCGGGCATTTTTGAAGAGTTATAATGAATTTTAGGTCCCGTAAAATATGAGAAATTCCTTGAATAGTGGAGGAAGTATTAGCTTCTCAACGAGGGCTCTGATTCATACTTAAGCAACGAGTGAAGCCATAGGGACTTTTTCCAAGGGTCCCACTATAGCAGGCGCTTTTCTACCCTTCGGGCGAAGATCAGAGATCAGTTGTCGCCGTCAGGCGTCGCAGGTTTTTCCCATACTTTTTGTTGGCACTCGGAACGTACTGTAAAGATTAGGCTGACCTCTGACCAACCGTCCACTTCTTCCCTAAGAACATTCATATTTAAAGACGACCTCATTCTTGTGCGATTCTAGAAACTGCTGCAAGAATAGAAACATACAAAGAAGGCAAGGGAAGTTCAGTGCTTCAGTAAAGATGCTGTCGCGAATTCCAGCCATATATCTAGATTATTAACAGCAGAAATTGACTGTTCAAGAAACACATGAGTTTTGATCGTTCATATTTCCTCACAAAAGGTAAATCAGTCCCATTAGCGGCCCGAGGTGCCCAGACGGTTCCAGGAAGTTAAGGTTCCCAGATTACGTAAAAATGGCCCAGGATGGTGGTAAGGTTGTCAACCTTACGTCCCGGCCGTTGTTACCTCCCCAGGAAATATTCCTGGTACTCATTTCTGTTAGAAGGTGCGTCGACCCCAGGGACATAGTGCTATCGGAAGGATTATGTCAATGAAAAATTGCAATGGCACCATCTGGAATCGAACCAGCGACCTTCCGATTTGTAACACAACACCTTAACCACTGGGCTACCGCGGACCCCCTTTGTTTTTTCATAACTGGATAATATGCAGGTGATGGCACACATGCCGAACCCGGTGATCGTGCGGTTTCAGGCATAACTCTGAAGCCACTTGATTGATCGCGGGTTCGAATCCCGTTGAGGGCATAGATGTTCGTCTGTTGTGTTTTTTTTTTTAGGTAGCGGCTTCTGCGACAAGCTGATCCCTCTTTCAGAAGATTCCTAGCTGGTGTGCGTGTGTGTGAGTGCGTGTGTGTGAGTACGTGCGTGTGTGTGAGTGCGTGTATGCCATCTACGAACCTCAAAAACGAGGCGGCCTAGACACTCTTTGGGCTGTAACGCCACAGAAAAAAAGTACACACAAATTAGAGCCGTCCTTTGCACTAATTCCATGCTAAATATGTCAGTTACGTATATCAAAGAGCGTTGTTAATGGGAAAACAAACGAACGTTGCATTCTTACCCTATGTGCGTAAGCACCCTGTGTAGGAGAATTGATAGACATACATTTATTATAAACTCTTGGGTAAAAATGAGCTACTGACTTAAAAAATCCGACAGATTTATCTGTGGGGAAAGAAGCCCTGGAACCACTGGACTGGAGTCCAGGTGTGCCGCCGATTCAATCTCCAAGGTTTGGGGAAGGAAAAATATGATTCCGAGATTGGAAGAGTGGTCCTGCAACCCTACCAAATCTCTATACTCTTTGGGTACGGACACACTGTGAAGGTATTTCTAGGAGGCTAGCGGGGTGGCAGGTGCAGGGCGGGAATGCGATTTTACTAATAAACAAGAATCTTATGCAGGAGACCACACCAACATCTTGCTCATTAGCAGATCAAACAGGTATAAGACACTAATAGATGTACGTGTATGTCCACTGCTGTTTCGCTGGACGTCCAAATGTTTTTAAATGAAACAACCGAATATCTTTGGTTCTGATTTTATTGCAATGAGGCAAAATGCGAATAAGACAGTCAATGTGCGTACATGAAACTTAACAATGAGGCGCGTTCGTGCAACCACTGTTGCAATGGAAAAGCAGTAAATATTACATATTCTGAGTGTGTGTTTGTAGCCTTAGTCATCCAGCATGCAATGCGCATGCGCTATATTATCATCGGTGGTCTGCCCAGTTCTTCAAAAGTTTTTCACATTACCTCACAAACGGCACGATTTTCGAAAAAAAAAATTATTTGACGTAAAATGTGTTACGTTTTTCTCCACAAACATTGTATGAGACATTTGTCATTCTAAGAAGATATGAGCGAGTTACACTTTCGCAATGAGTCCCTCGTTACGAACAGAAAATGGACGCCCAGGCCTGGCTTCATCTTCAATCGTTTCCACATCAATTTTGAATCGTGCATACCACCTGAATATCTGTGCACGAGATGAAAAATTATCCCCGTACACTTGTCTCATCAATTCCACAGTCTCAGCTGCAGTTTTCCCGAGTTTAAAACAGAATTTAATGTTCGCTCTCTGCTCTATGCCGCTACTGTGAACACGTCCTCTCACTACCTGCGCAACATGGCGGCGTATTTCCCGTCATGCTCAGCGTGGGCCGTTGCGGTGTTGCCAGATTACAGATGAAGGTTGGTCACATGGATGGCATGCATTGCTTCATAGATAGCACTTCTATCTTGGTCAAAATAAAATTAGCCGTTTATATAATTGTCGGACTGTGTATGATCAAAAATGTGTATTGGGCTACACGTAAAGTACCCGTTATATTTGTCAGATTTTTATGAATCTTGAAATTTCTCCACAGATTTTCGAAAAATCAAATGTCAAGTTTCATGGAATTCCGTCCAGTGGGAGCCGAGTTTTTCCATGCGAGCGGACAGACAGACAGACATGACGAAGCGAATAGTCGCTTTTTACAATTTTGTAAAAGCGCATAAAAATGTATAATGTTACAATAATAATCACTAAAAATAATTTCGTATATTTGGAAATTATCAGGTGTGAATTCAACACTAACCTTTCGTGGCGCTGTTTGTACTGCTCAAGTAATAAACTTCGATCTACAGAAGAGCTTACTGTGAGGTTTGAAATTTTTAGGGTGATGATTAGGAAGAAGCCAAGTAATCCTACCAGTGTACCGACGTTTCAGGAGTTTCTGGTGCTATCATCATCAGGGTAAATGCAGATAACTCTGATGACTGGGAAAGCAGGATCTCCTGCAACATCATAAATTTCTTCAAACCTACACGTTCTCACATCCCGTACGCCAGCAATCTGCCAAATTACTTCAATGTGAAAGCAGTTGCACCCATTACGCTTTGATTACAGACGTCTAATGGAAGAGATAAGCATTGTCATGTTTTCAGTAGACTATATTTTAAGGAAAATCCTACCCAAAAATAGGTTATTAAGTTCATACGTTTTTGTACGTAATGGCTACAAACATTTTCCGGAATTCGCTGGTATAATTTACAGGAATTGCTACTGTGAATAAAGTAATGTACAGTGACATCCTTCGTCGTCTTTGGGATGCGGTCAGAATGAAATGCCCCAACAAAGAAAGTACCAATAGTTGGTCTGTCCTTCACGAAAATGCTCCAGCGCACCGGCCTGTTTTGGTCAAGGATTTATTATCAAAGTGCAATGTGGCAACACTGGAGCATACCCCATACTTTCCTGACCTGGCTGCAGTCAACTTTTATCTGTTTCGTCGAATGAAATAAGCATTGAAGGGACGATGCTTTTGTGATGCTACTGAAGAATGCGACGGAAGAGCTGAAAAGGCTTTAAGAAAATGGCTTCCAGGAATATTTCTAACACCATTACAGTCGCTGACTGAATCTATATTTGCAGAAGGGTACAATTTTGAAGGAACTATGGCTTAAATGATGGTAATCTTTTGTATTTATCAGCAATAAAATGATTCCAGGAATATTTTGAAACTACCACGTGTGTGTGTGTGTGTGTTTGTGTGTGTGTTTGTTTGTTTGTACGTGTGCGTATAAATCTGCAATGCCGGCACCAACATTTTACGAAAAATATTTCTTGTCGATTTGAATAGTAAGACTACAGCGAGAGGGTACGGATAGGTTGTGATGACATAATGCTCTGTACGGGACTGTTTCTGTTTTGTGCTTGAACAATTTACAAGGAAGGGTAGTTAGTTCATAATTGGGTTCATAAATGTCAATTTGTCTGAATTAACAGCTTGAAGTGGCCATTGTAATGTTGCTGCTCTCAGCTGTCACAGTGTAATCTATGATATGCCTTTCGTCTCCACATTACGCACTGCCCATGTTTCTCCTCCTACAATAGAACTAATAAATCAAATTTGTCCACAATATTCGACAAACGAACCCAGTTCTAAAGACAATACTGAGAGTAGGATTTTCATTCCAGTCACACACACAAGAACAGTTTGTTATGCACTGCAGGGCTCGCATTTATATGGAGGAAACAAGCAACGTTGTGTTTAGTATTTCAGCTTCTTATTGGATATAATTGGCTTCGATTGTAGTCGCAAAGCCAGATGTGTCTTTTTGCTCTTCCCTTCTACTCTTTTTCAAGACCCAACAGCCTCTAGTAGGTTACGGCCTCCTTATTGTCGAGGGTCCACGATCGCACTCAGACACACCACACACGGTAACACTCCTAAGTACGAGTGATCAGCCCGTCGCAGAGACCTCTACCTGACAAGACACAACACTCACGACAGACAGACTCCCATGCCCCGGCCCGGTTTGAACTCGGAATCGCAGCAAGCCAACAGCCGCAGACGCACGCTTTAGACCGCGCGGCCACAGAGTTCAGAGCTCTTTTCTTTAATTCCCCTAAGTAACTGCCAGAATATTATTTCAGTAGGCCATAATCACATCTTCTGCCATCCTTCGTAAATAACAATTCACGGACTGTACTCCATTTGAGGTTATGTCTACAGTCGAGAAAGTAACTTAAATGAGCTAAATTACGGCACTGATATAATGATAATTTCTTACTTGCAATAAAGTGAAATGCCAACTTGATGCAGCTAGGTCATTTTATTGATGTATTCTTAGCTCGACATGTTTCGGGTACATACGCCCATAATCAGGAGCATTAGATATTGAGTCGCACGGCACCATCCGCACCTCACACACGACCTACGCAGCGGCTCTCAAGTCCACCACCCATCCAAAAATTCGGTGCAAAAAACCATATGCTGCAACTCAACATCTAATGCTCCTGATGATGGGCGTATGTACCCGAAACATGTCGAGCTAAGAATACATCAATAAAATTACCTAGCTGCATCAAGTTGGCATTACACTTAATTTCATGAGGAAGATGTACGGTCAAACAATCCTCATATTTCTTACATGTTTGTCGACGCTTGTGTCACAAAATTTTTGTTCCTAATTTCTTTTCCATCAATTCTCTTAACACTGTCACACAGTTTCGTCACACCAAAGCTCTTGGTTTCCTCATCTGTCAAATTATATCGCGTATATAAACTCCAGTTGGACTCAGTTTCCCTTCGTAAATTTAGAATAACACCTCATTGTTTTTGGCTTGCAGGTTGTTGTTACTTTTGCCTTGTTGTATCCCATTATGTCCCTTAACAGAGTCTTTGTTCGCAAGCCCGATGCAAACCCTGTTTTCCTTTTGGACCCCAACACACCGTACGAGTATTCTTAGGAGGTATGTAACATTTCTCATAATTGGGTTCAGTGACCTGGAAAGTGCATAGCAACATTTAATTATTGTCAAGCTGAAACATGCTTCAGTGTTTGACGACAAACCGCAGCAACATGTCGACTTGAGGTATCGCTTTTCCCCAGCTTCAGAACCACCCATACGTAAACGTCAAGGTAATGTTACATGCAGTTTCTTAATGAGACTTCCGGTAATGTGAGAAGTATAGAGAGATGCACTGGAGCAACAATGCATCTAGTTTTTTTCCAGACGACAAACAGCTCTGTACCCTTTTTTTGCATCTAGGAAATTCTGAAATTCATTTTTGCTTAGCTTCACAGTTCAGCCATTCCAAATCTTCATTACTGCAGTGTAACCAACCACAAAATCGTCTCGTATAGTCATAAAGTTCACACAAAACATACATATATATTTGTTACACACACACACACAGACTCACTACATTACACAATTGAATCATTGATACATTTGGAGCGAATATATATATATATATATATATATATATTGTAGCCGATCATTTTTAGTGTAGTTGTTTCTTAGGACTACTGACGTCAGTTACGGACTGTTCATGGCATGTGTTGTAAGTTAATATGTCAACGTATATTCAGGACCGTTGGTGATAGGTAGGAGGGGAGAGATTTAAATGAGAAAACATTAGGAGCTGATAACGGACGCTAGCAATCCAGTGCGAAACCAGTCGCGTACGAGTGTGGTGTAGGTGGGAGTACAGAGAAGTGACTGTGTCAGTTTCCTAGAAATGATCTAGTTGTTTTACTGGATATAGCGCTCCATTGTTT
>Ga0136643_10002136_pt1 | contig 25285 bp, 11 predicted proteins | sample TergutLab28metaG_FD_96883 | JGI IMG/M metagenome (GOLD analysis project Ga0136643, IMG submission 96883) | Labiotermes labralis P1 segment gut microbial communities from Petit-Saut dam, French Guiana - Lab288 P1 (version 3) (version 3) | ecosystem: Host-associated > Arthropoda: Insects >... | reverse complement strand
TGCAGAAGCTTGTTCCCCAGATAGTATGATCCGTACCAGAGGCTGCAACTGCAGTTTTATGTACTCCTGATGATGGGTGCGATGGACGCCCGAAACATGTAGATATGTAAATAAATATCTGCATACTGTTGCACCTCGTTGGATTTCTTCAACCTTGAATTACGATGCACGGAACAACGAATATGAAAAAAGTAGGTGTAAAGTAAAATGTACGGATCTCACTAGGACCTCAATTTAGTACGGTGTATATTTAAATGTGATTACTATAATTTTTCTCATAACTCAAGGAGGAAGTGAAGACAGACAAGTCTAATTGTAAGTGAAAAAAATAAAAGATTGAAATGCGTAATATTTTCAAGCTATACAATTTCAACTTTATGTGAATATCCCTACTTCCATCCCCTGTCAAGTTGGACGGCATTAGTAAGTGGAGTGGTGTTTATCTGACATGTTCCATACGAAAGGCACTACTTATACGCAGAAGGTTTTCTGGTTGCCGGACAGACAGACAGACAGAAAGAACTAGTATACAATTTGGTGTTTGACTAGGGGAAATCTTTTTGGAATTTGGGCAGTCTCGAGAGCGACCGAAAGAAAAATTTAAAAAAAAGTCAAATGGAAAATGTGCTCTTAAAATAAAAATCAGCATTGCTTTTACATAATACTTGGGCAGGGCTTTTGTAAATGACGCAGTTTATTTGCACCTTACACAAAACGTCGCAGTTTATCTGCACCTTACACAAAATGCCGCAGTTTTTCTGCACCTTACACAAAATGTCGCAATTTATCTGCACTTTACACAAAATGTCGCAGTTTTTCTGCACCTTACACAAAATGTCGCAGTTTATCTGCACCTTACACAAAATGTCGCAGTTTATCTGCACCTTACACAAAATGTCGCATTTTATCTGCACCTTACACAAAATTTCGCAGTTTATCTGCGCCTTACACAAAATCTATCTGAAAATGTGACAGGAAAACACGAAAAGTCAACACCGCTAATACGAATTCCTGCCTTTGGAAATAACTTCGTCAGTTTCGTTCACATTCAACATCCTTTCATCTAATCGAAGCAGAATTTTTAAGAACTTCTCCGTCACACTGTTCCAACTCACATTTTCAATTCCGTCTTTGTTTTCTATACTTCACTATCCCAAGCGCTTATTATTTTATACTTTAACTGACACCTTCTTCCGTTTATCAAAATATATATCTACGAATTTTAGGATGATTTGTTACTGGGGATCTTGGAAGCGCTGCTTAGAAAGTGACAGCTGCAAATCGAGATAATTTACCACGATTTGTCCGACGGGTCTAAGCAACACCGTGAAAACCACAATCCTTATCGAGATTCGAAAGACTCGTCTCTCGAACACTTGTATAGAGCCTTGTCACCGGAGCAGACAGCTCTGTTACGAACAATGTACCAGATTACTTTACAGATCAAAAATTTTCTCTTTACGCAGTGTCATAAATATATAAAATTGTATACCTTTTCAGCCAATAATTTCCCACACAATAATCTGTTATATAAGAATCCCATTTGCTTACGATTTTTAGTGATTCCTACTGCGAATAAAGGTTGTCATAATTTCAAGGAACATATTTTCAGCTTTGAACGGGTATGTTGTATTTCGAAAATTCTGTTTCAGAGATATTTCCTATCTTCTGCAAGATGTGTTTAATGTGTTCTTGGGTTCACAAGTTTTGTTATGAGTTTACTGAGAGATGTAGATTTTATTTCCATATACGTTGCTTTAGTGGCAGATATCAAAAACAATTCTTCGCGGGTTAATTATTTTACCGCTGGCACTAGCAATATGCAGCATTATAAAGTATATACGACCAACCAGCACATGTCAAAAGCGTGTAGCACCAGCTGTCGAAACGTAATACGAAAGAAAATGCTCAAACATTAATTCAGCGTTCTTTATTCAAAGTAAAAAGAAGTATGTCCATTAATAGGGGACTGCTTTGTAATGATTACTATACATTCTTCATTATTTCGATCCAAAAGAAATGTAATATATGAAGAAAATTTCTCACCCTCACGTCCAACACAAACGCTGTGTAAGAAAGTACAGTCACCAAACTTTGAAAAATTTGCAAAATCGATCCTGCACGTAAATCACGAACAGATGAAATGGAGAAAAAGTTGCTCATACATGTTCTTAAACTGTCTCGAATTGAATTGGAATCTTCTCGTCTCGTTTATTTTCAGAGTATAACAAGACGTGAAAGTGCGGCTTAGCATTGCACGTCTTCTCTAGTGGCATGAAAATATTCCCCGAGGGCAACTTTGGGAGGTTCCCCGCGAAACTTAAGCAGCAGGGGGAAAAGAAGAAGCAAGAAGAGAAATAGAAATGAAAGAAAGATGCGAACGTGGCAAAGGAAAATTTGATGAAGAGTTCGTCGACAACTACAGTGCGTAGATATCAGGGATGCTGAAACTACACCCATGAGGTTTATACTTTTCCTTAAAGGATCCTCGCGATCTGCCCATAGAACGAATACAATGAAATGTTTAAGTGTAAAATCAGCACTGGCCTAAAAAGACAAGGTGGTGTACAGGAGTTTACACTAAACTTGCAGTTACGCAGCTTGTCAGTATACTCCCCACAGCTAACCATTTATTATATTATAATATTTATGTAGTATACCAACATGTGCACATACGTACATGTGCACATATGTACAACATTTGCACATACGTACATGTGCACATATGTACAATATGCTTATCTTATTTTGTCGTTTTGCTGACCGTGCATCTCAGTATATTTTTTTCAGTAATTAATCAACTTGATGCAAAAAATTTTTGTTTTACAATAAGTTTGTTTCATGCCTCTACATATTTCGAGCACATGTGCTCATCATCAGGAGGTCAAAATTGCATTACTCAGCCTCTGGTATCATCACACCTGTAGGTGTGATGATACCAATTTTGACCTCCTGATGATGAGCACATGTGCTCGAAATATGTAGAGACATGAAATAAACTTATTGTAAAACAAAAATTGTTTGCATCAAGTTGGTTAATTAATGAGATATATATGCTTATCTTATATTATTTTTTTCTACCACATAAATTTAAAATATTCCTTTAATACACTGATTAGCAACAGAGTAAGTTCATATATTGATTGTTTTCATTAAGCTTTATATCAGGCCTTATCCTGGCTCCTGGCCTAATAATATTCCACTTCTTTATAACTCTTAATAGCTCCTTTTAGCCAATTTTGTGTGACTACACCATCGTTTAATATCCATGCTTAGCATTGTTTCGGTAACTCGTATGGTTATTCAGCGTCACAAAATCTATGGAATTTAAGGCTCGGCTGAAACCAACAAGCTAACTACCTGTAGCACAGTCCCTCTTCAAAAGCTAACGGTTTCTTTAAAAAGGAAGGTATTCTGTGCATTTCGTGCAGCCTTCCCTTTATTGCCGTCATTCAGTAGGAGTTCGCCACTGGTACGTGTACTGAAGTAAATATATCCTGTCCACGTCTTCGTATCCTGTTTCTTTAAAACTGATTTTAATATTTTCTTCTTACTTAGGACTAAGTCTTCCAAGTCTGTTTTCTAATATTGTGCCACCAAAAAACTGCATAGGTTTTTAATCTCGTCCATGTGTGCCACATGCCTCACTCAGCTCACCCTCCTTAGTTTTATCAATTTAAACGATATAAATAAATTTTTTATTAAAGCCGACCAATATTTTGTACCCTATGATAATACATTCATTCTTCCAGTCGCAGTCATGCAGAAAACATTAGCACCTGCTCTTATATTTCTTCCCAGACTAGGAAATAACTACCGACAGTTATTTTCTAGAATAACTCCAACTCTCTAAGCGTGATATTTATAGACGCCATCTATTGTTGAAAGATGATACGTGATTGAGAGTGTATGAAGCATGTTTGGAATGAAACTGAATAAGGAAAACGGAAGAATTCCTTTAAAAGTCCTGCGTCAGTGCCATTTTGGACGCTTATTCTATTACAATGATGTGTAGCATAATAAACAATAACGTTACTTCTGCAATAATTTGGCTACAGTATTCACTACGTAATTTTAAATATTTTCCACGTAGAGCAAAACTCTCAACGTGTATTTACACAAGTACCAAAATTTTTTACTTCAGTTCTTAGGTTTCAGTGTTACATTGCTTGGTATGCCGTATTTCTAGGATTCCGGAAATAGGCACTTCCAAGTTGACAGTAACGCATATTTCTTTACCAGTTTTAATCTTAGTAACAGCAGAAACCCCCTTAAATTCCTACATACAGAGATTTCATAGCGATGCATTCTAATTCCATCTTTGTAGAAATAAACCACGGAACCCCCTTATTTCAAAATGATTGCCCGGTCTCTTCCGTATTACTTCTTATGATAAATGCACGATATTAACTCAATTAATTTGAATCTCCCAATAAAATGAGGGTTATTCAGGTCTTTCCTATTCAGAATCTAAGAATGACGGTAAGGTCCATGCAATGAATACAAGTGCAACACTGGTTAAATACACTGTATATTCAAAATTTCTCTTAAGAGTAAGTCTAACTTGGAGTGCTTGTGTTTCGCTCACTTTTATAAGAAGCAAACGAAAAGGATAACATTGATATTCAAACTTGAGTAATATTAAATCGTATTTAAACCCTGCATTTGCACTTTATTACTGCCGAAGTATTTTGACGTAGATTCAAGTTACAAATATCCTTCACAAGTAAGATATTGTGGATGTAATGTTTTAGTCCAACCAACAAAGGATGAAGTAATTATAGGATACAGCGAAGAGTGTAAACTTATTTAGAGTAAACTTCTTAGTTAAGCGCAGGATCAATAATTCTTATTCAGATCATCCAAAAGGAGGAAGGACAACGTATTTAACGGTAGATACTATAAAGCCAAAACGAAGTTCGTTCCAATACTCCTGATTTCCTATATAAATTCTGTATTTGTAGGATCCCAAGCTTCGATCGCTTGTCAAAAATAAACGTTGTGTGTCAAAGGCGGAATAATACGAGAGAAGAGACTTAACTCAGGAAAAAAGACCCTCCCAGTATCACAAAGCCCACTACAGAACTGTCAGTGACAGATTCGGACTGGATACCGGATCTGAGTGAATTTACAGGCTGTAATCAATATATATCACATGTATTTCAAAATTCATATCCTTTCTTACAAAAAAAGAATCGATCAGTATTACAAAGGGAATGACTACTTTTAAAAGAATCATACAAAGCACATACGCAATCTGCTTCAGCAGGCTGCACAGCTCCTGAATATCAAATGCAGTGGTGTGTATAGTAATCACTGGAATTTAAAGGTTATAGTGTCATTGCCTACGTTCAGTGCAGGGCTCACAATTTTAAAATGGCTTTAGTTAGAATGCCTTTGTATGGGCAGTGCAATAAGCAGCATCCATCTATCTTTTATATTTGCAACGACACACTCCCGAGTAAAAAATAATTGTGTAACAGAAGAATAAAATCCAACTAGATGCCACTTATTACTTTATTATGCGTATGTTAGGCACAACATGTTTCGGGCACCATTATGCCCATCATCAGGAGCTCACGACGATAGCGTTGGTTACCACATAGGCCGTCTGGCAGTATGGATGAGTGTCCGGACCGAAGGCTGTAACAGCCTTCGGTCCGGACATTCATCCATCCTGCCTGCACTTATCTTCGAACCAGCTGCAACACAAGAACCAGACGGCCTATGTGGTGACCAAAGCTATGGTCGTTAGCTTCTGATGATGGGCATAATGGTGACCGAAACATGTTGAGCCTAACACAAGCAAAATAATAAGTGGCATCTAGTTGGATTTTATTCTTCAGTTATCAATATGATGCACGGTCCAGTACACATCGAAAATAATTGTGTCTTTCCTGCCATGCGAAGAAAACAGATTGAGGCAGTTTCAGGACAGGGTAGTGAATAGACGATTCAGGGGTAGAACAGAGGAAAATAAGAGAAGGTTGGAGAGAACTGCATGAGGGGGCAAATTTATAAATTTACAATTTACCAAGTTACATTATTGAACATACAGCACTAACTGGCCACAAATTATGCTAGAAACATTTTATCTTGAAACCATAACATAAATCAAAGATAATAGTTGGTACACGCTGCATTCGGGGACAGATATTTTCTTCATAGCATTTACTCTTACCCTTGTACTGGTAAGGTAGGTAAATAAATATAATTAGAGATACGATGTGTAACACTTGGATAAATAAATAAGTCTTACTAATTTTGAGAACTCGTCACTCTCACAGCGGTATTACTGAAGACACAGTTCTACTGACAGTTTTTTTTAGGAAAAGTATTGGTCGACCGGAAGATAGTCGAAAAGTCCACGACATAAATGTACATACCCCGTATTGTCGGTTGATGTTTATGCCATGGTGGGCCACTCTATACTGCGTCTGTGTGTGTTTATGCTAGTAATTGGATTTGTCGCATGAGTCTGTTTACATTGATGCGTGTTTCAGCGGAAGGTCGTAGTTCGTAGAGTGAGTTGTAGTCGCAAGTATTTTGCTAGTTGATTAAAATATTTTGCTCTTCGTACAATGAGATTTAAAGTTTTTCTGAGCAATTCATTCCTGTACCCTTATATGCTAATATAATTATATCCACTGTGTCGTGTATAGTGAAGCTCTTTCCGTACGCCAATCAGTGTGCCCCAAGGATGGTTGGATGTAAGGTTCCCAGCACTCAAGAATGCGAAAATTGATAGAGATAAGTAGTTAGCTTCACTCTCTGGCCATTGTATCCCTATCAGTAATTCCCTACGTGTAACTGAAAATAATCGTAGGCGTCAGGACATGGAAACGAACTACATCGTCTAGTCTGTTATTTTTCTGACTGGAACATCGGTCTAATTACGAAGAAAGATACGATAATTCAAGTATTTTATTTCATTTTCACACTATTTCCTCTTTTAGTTTAATGCATACCGCATCCTAACTTTGCCAACTAACCTCCAGCAGTACGAGAACGCTTCCACTCCCACCATCATTAGTTCGTCACCCTGTATGACCACGTGATAATCTCGTAACCAACACCCATGTTGGACTGCATTAACATGAAGAGGAAGCAATAAGGCCCTTCAAAATGTCGATATCTGCTCGCCCATTGACATAGAGTCACGTCCCATAGAATGAATAGTCAGGAAAGAAAATATTTTCTCAAAACCGAGATTTGTTTAAATCTGATATTAAGTTTTGTTCTCTGGATCATGACAACAAATTGTTGTCAATTACTTTAATTCTAAAAGCAAATCCCGTGTTAATCAAAAGACCAAATTAGTAAGTCTTTCCTGTAATTATCCCTGTCGTCTTGAGCCAGGTACTTGCTGAGTGAAAACTGTCACACTGGCCGACAACACTATCTAAGTCGTAAGGCGAGCGAGTTTATTCTGCTCTGAAATAGCTTCATATTTACTTCACTTTCAGGAAAAGGAACGTCGGGTGGGCACAGACTTTCCCGTACAAGAGTTTGTTCTTAGATTTCCTATTCTGTCTAGAGAAAGGGGAGCTAAAATAACTTCCACTTCTTGCCACAGTCTTCGTAAAGAAAACGTTAAGCTTTAAGTTCTCTGTATATATTTGTTACAAATTATGTGATTTTCTTCTGTTAATCAAACAAATTTAGTATTGAAATAAATACACATATTTTAAAGAGTCAAATGTATGCCTATGTTGGTAAAGCATACTGCCGGCATATGAACCTTCGAGATTTCATCAAATATACTTTAGATTTCGTCAGATTTTCAGGACCACGGGAAAAAACATTTCCAACAGTGACGAATTCTAATCCGGAGGTGGGGGTCTAACGGTAGGGCACAATGCTGCAATTGAGTGCCTTCCGTTAGACATAACGTCCAGGCCCGGATTTTATACTGACGTTCAGTATTATGTTTATTTTTAGGTGTATGGAACCGCTGTAATTTATGACAGTTACCGTATTAATCCTTAACATAAAAATTGTAAAAATATGGTTTTCCTGCATGAAAATTAGCGGAGATAAATGACAATTATTATCTCAACAATATCAGTGGTTCTTGGAATATAAAGTAATATATTACAGCACTGCAAATTTGCGTCATTTTATACAACCATAGCAACAAAAGCTATCGTAGTTTCAGAAACGATATTGCTGTCTTTGCGAAACACGATATCCAGAATATGACAAAATATGCATTTTGCCATAGTACCTCACATGAACCAGCGGAATGTTTGTTAATTACGGCCTTAAATATTTTAGTCTTGTTCTAGTTACATGTGGACTAATAAAAACATTTTATCCCTCTCCTATAAGTGTACAAGTGAAATTGCCTACAAGAGGATCACATAATAATAATTAAGTTTTTTGCATGTTAGCATAAAAAATTACCGATTAATTACAAGGTAAGTCAGTATTTGGCACGTAGATTAAAATTTGTTGCTTATTTGCTCGTACTAATGGGCACATTATCACCTTTTTTAAATTAAGTAAAATGGGATTTTCTCAGTCTTGTCAAAAAATTTCACTGTGTAGATAGAGTATGACAATGCAACGCATATATCATTAAGTACTAAAAGAGTATAACTTAAATGATAGTTCCTATGCAAAGAGTGAAAGAAAATCGAGAGTTATCACACGAAATTTTCAAAAAAAAATATTTTCCGGCGGTAATCAGCCTTCACACCCCTGCAAGAATTAAGACATGTTTTAGTGAAATAAAAACTTGCTACGAATCCGTGAGTATCTCAGAGTTCTTCCAAGTTTCGAGTGCTAATTCAACGGACTTTCGGTTCAAATCCAAAAATATTACCATTACTGGGATCCAACATGCTGCTGAAATTCTACTTCGTATTAAATCCCTAAAAATATTCAGTTTTATTTAGGGAAAGGTTTTAGGTAAGCTGCAAAAACTGCATGGCATTCGCTTGACTTTTTTGGATTGATGAAGGTAATCCATCAATTACGATCTGACGCGTGATATTATGCGTCGCGACGTGTTGCAGATGTGTACGTCCTACAACTATATTTTTCAACAAAGTGAATTATATTTCTCTGATACAGTATACGATTAGTAATCTTCGTGGGGTTACAGTAGACGAGCCACTTTTTAGACGTGTTGGCAAAATTGCGAAAAGGGACTATTAGCTTCGTCATGTCTGTCCGCCCTTCGGCATGGAACGACTCGGTTCCCCTGGAGGGATTTTCATGAAATTTGGTATTTGAATATTTTTTTAAAATGTTTCTATTAAAATTAAGGTTTCATTAAAATCTGACAAGAATAACGGGTATTTTACATTTAAGACTAATATATATTATATATATATATTTGTTTATATCTCTCTCAATTCTGAAAGAAATGAGACTTTTTCCAGAAGGACTTTGTAAACAAAATCAGAATTCATAATTTATGTTCTATATCTTTCTTACGACAGTCGTGTCTTTTATGAAGTAATGTGAAAAAAATCTGTACAGCCGGACAGACCACAGATGACAACACGATGCACCCGCATTACATGCTGGGTACGTAAGTCTACAAACAAAGTATCGGAATATGTAACATTTATTGTTCTGCACTACAACACTGGTTGCACGAACGCACCTCAATATTACGTTACACGTGCAGTGCCTGTCCTGAGTAAATTTATATTTTTATAGCAAATAATGTAATAATAAACGAGATGCTGTTAAGTCGGATTTACCTCATATTTATTACATTACGGAAAAACAAACTAGTAACAAGTTAGGGGCGTATTCATTGGTCCTCAACGATACGAAGTAGTCCTACTAAAATTTCCTTACATGAAACCGAGTGTTGAATTATAAGGACTCTGATAAAATCCATAACAGCAGCGCATGTCTGCAAAAGAACTCTAAGAATGTAGCAGAAAACCTGTCAAAACCAAGGGGTGGTCTTAGTAACAAGGACAGATTTCTTCACGTTTTTTTCTCTTTCTTAGAGACCACAGGCTGTAGCAGCTGCAGCAGGAAATTACTTCGGCCACACAATAATAAGTGTCTATAGATACATCGCAGTAGTTCAGCAGGATTCCAACGACGGGGTTCAATCAGGAACAGTCAAGTACCACAAAGCAACCCCCACTCCTTGTCACGTCGACATTCAATATCGTGTAAAAAGGCTGGAATTTATTTTTATTTTTCTCTGCTTCTTCAGGTTAAATCGTCATTCAGAGAAAAATGTCCCCCCCAATCAATAAAGTAGAAAGACAGATGTGTTGCCCGACCCAGTGTCATAAAATAACAGGAGACAGACTGTCTACTAGGTACAAGGTAAAAATATTTAGAATTAGTTCTTAGCTACACGTATTCTCTTGGGACTCTGATGAAAATTATTGGGTGTAGGAATTATCTTTGCATTTTGTATCATTTACAAAGCTTGTATTGAAATTCAGCAGCAAAAAATGAGTTTTAAATTGTGTACGTACCGTGGCGTAACATGAAATTCTGTTCTTGACAAATTCGCAGTAATAAAAAAAAACTCATTATTTTTTCCATACTACCTTAAAATTTTCAGGCCTAATAAAACAATTAGTAATGGTTGCATTATCGCGTGGTATTAAAATTTCGTAATTATATTTGTTCTACATTTCCACCAACTGCATGACAGCAGTAATATAGCCTATATAGTACAGCTGCAACAAGGGTGCCGAAATCACGCTCCAACGTTTAATGTTCTCCTTTAACACGGAGTGGTTACCGCCTGGATTCGCGTGTTAATTGCGTCATACTGTGCAATATTCTCTTAGGACGTCTCGGACTTACACGTAAACTGTGAATTAGCACAGTAGAGGAGCCTCAAATTGCTTCTTTTCAGATCCTTTCTTGAGCTTGATTCAAATTACTTCATACTGACGTTACATAGAAACAAGAACGCCTAAGGACAATAATGTAGTCAGATCATGAGTTATTTAATTTTGGTCAAACGGTTTTTTCATAAATGTAACCCGGAGGAAAATAAAATGCATAAGGAGAAAAAACCTTTCATTTTTCTTATCACCAATAGGAACTTCAAAATACAGTGAAGTGTGCTAGAACGAACGTAGCTGGTTCTAGAACCTCGTTCGTTATAACATCCCTTCGTTCTAGCATACATTGACATGTACGTATTTAGGGGTAATTCGTTCCAGGCCCACAGACTGGAGCAAAATTACCATCTAACACAACCATTTAAACAGGAAAAATGTAAGGCAAAAATAAAAAATATAAGTAAAAATAATATAAAATTAATTTATATAAGTTTTATACACAATACATGTAAATTTGAAAAGCATAAATAAACTTTCCTCAGTGAAATCTATGAACAAACACTTCTCTAATAAAAATATAAACAATCTAAAGCACATGAAAAACATAAACGATCTTTCCCTAGTGAAAACAATAATCGAACTTTCCATAACAAAAGCATAAAAAATAGTTCGTTGTAGTATTTGTGTTCGTTGTAACTTCCTGATTTTATTGATAAAAACTGTTCGTTGAAGCATTCGTTCGTTGTAGAATCGTTCGTTCTAGCATGCTCCACTGTATATCCACAAGAAATTTACAAATGCTCTAAAAATAGTGAAGAAATTAACGTAACCAAGTGGTGGTCATATGCTGTCTTGCCCATAAAATCCAAAGAAACCTAAATTAACTACATTAAGCTTTTCGCATACTTAGATATTTACGGAAGTCCTCTCTTCCAAACCGGTGTGGCGGATCATGTCTTTGTGTAAGTTTAGCTATCAAAAGGGACACTTATTTTGAAATTTGTATATCAAAAAGTATTAAAATTAAAGGCATAGGAAATTTATATCTTTAAAAAAGCAATTGGTAATTTACTGCTTTCGAAATTCAATGAAGACGAAGCATAAAATTTAACTTCTCTGGATAAGGGTTTTCTACCTTACAAATTAATGTACCCATCTTGCAAAATTTTCCCTTCCATAATGATAACCCACATATAAATAATCCGAATCTTCCACAAGACCAAGCCAAGCTTGAATCGCTGGAAGCATTTCCTGTACACGGTAACGAAACACTGCATAATCTACTTCACGCATCGTGGTAGATCACGAGGTCGGTTAGCTGGCCAGAGGCGCAGCATCTTTCCCGGGACTGCAGGGCCTATACACTATTCTGTCGTCGATGGTCAGCACAGCACCTGTTTGACTATATGGTTACTCCCACGTTATATAACAAACTCGTAACAAGCAGGAGGGTTTGGGGTGGGACTGCCGCATAGCTCTGGGCGCCCTGAACTAATTGCAAACCTAAACACGAGCTACATACAGGCAGTATACAAAGTATCATCCACTGTCCGGAACTACATGCTTGTTGTTTCCGAACTTGTGTCGATCAGTGCTTGCAAGCATTTCTCCTGCATCTTAACAGGATTTGCCTTGATGTGAACAACAGATCTGACTGTTAAGGGTCCTTCGTCTTACGCTATACAAACAAACAGAAGGTCAGTAGTGGAAAGGTAAACATAATGCAACGAATCGATCCCAATGGTACTGAGCTTCAGAAAAGTACAACCTACATGAGAGTGAATATAGAGTTTACAGGGTAAACAATTTCCAAAATCTTTAAACACACTAGGAATGATCAATCATATTTCTATATAAAATTCATATCGTTACTTTCAGAAGAGCTACTTATATTCGCAGTCTTAGCTGCATTACATTTCGTGTCATTATCCCATAATCTCATCTAAATAGTCAATAACTGGCTCCAAATTTCACAGTCGTTAATGCTTTATTAGTACAATATAAGTTTATGTAATTACAAAAAAAATACAAGTTTGAAATTACACACAGAATCAAAGTCATCATTAAAAAGGAATACAAACTAAGAGTTCTAAAATATATCGTTATGAAACACCGGGCTGTGGAATTTACGAAGAAGAAAATATATCAGAGAAGGTTAACTAAGGTGAAGAACAACATTAATGGCGTAGTTAACTGAAAATGAATAGTTTTTCTTGGGTACTTGTTGCGATCCGGTAGGTAATTGAACTGATGGGAGTGAAAGAGTGTGTTCTGAGAACACAGCAAGAAACATCAATCCCTTGGAAAGCAATTTAAATGATCGTGGAAAACAAATTCAAAATCTATGTAAAACTTGCGCCTTCAAAAACATGAACAGGTTCTGCCGCTACAGGGATAAAAAAAAAAGCTCATTAGATTTATTAATTTTAAAAATATAAATTAATAAGGAGTAAAAATATGCTAATATTAAAGTATATTTTTATGGTGTAAACTCCTGTGAAGTGCATAACAACAAAAAATGTAACAATAAACAATCGACTTAAGAATTCTATGATAAATGAATATCCCGGGCAGATCCATTTTAAGTAGATACTCTTTAAATATATTTAATATACTTGAACGTTGTTATGTTTATTGGACCGTGCATCATTGTAATAGTTGAAGAATAAAAGATCAACTTGATTCCATTTGTTATTTTTATTTCACTTCTTAGTACTCAGCATGTTTCGAACATTAATATATCCATCATCAGGCTTCAGCCTGCAACACGGACACTACTCAAACCCAGCCTCACCAAATCTCCAACGCACAACGAACCGAGAACAAATCGACCGATGTGGTAATTCAACAGCACAGTCTAAAGCTCCTGATGATGGAGATATTAATGTCCGAAACATGTTGAGCACATAAGAAGTGAAATAAAATAGCCAGTGACATCAAGTTGGTCTTTTATTCTTCAACAATACTTGAACGAGTTTCTATACACAACATTTCAAACTGTATGTCAAACCCTTGCATAAATGAATACCTAAATCAATAAATACACTTATATTTGTAATAAACTAGCCTAATAATAATAATAATAATAAAGATTTTTCTACTTGCCTATAAAGTTTTCCAAAAAAAAATATTTAAGAATTATTTGGCGTTTATAAACCATATGTTTGATAAATAAGAATGTATATCAACAAATTTATAACACCTGAAGAACTAATAAATGCATAATATTATTCACTAACAACACAAGCCGAAGAAATGGCTTGGAAAACTAAAACATAAGAGGGATAATAATATTAAAATTTAGGCTAACGAAATAAGGTCTTAGAATTTGGTCTAGATTCAACTGATTTTTACCCAAAAAGAGCTCTTTTAAACAAGGCAGATGTGCGTTAGTTTAAATTCGAAGTGGAGTATTAAGTAACAGCTTACAGACGATATTTCCCTGATATACTTTGAACCATGGAGACGGTAATGTGAAGCTAGCCTAATATAAACCCAGCCTCCCTCGTACAGCAAATCTACCGTCTTGGTGGTCTCAAAATAGATTATCTTATGAAACTGTAAATAAAAAGCAATCCCATTACAGGCCTGGACAGGCCCTGAGGATTCCAGTAGTTTGAGGCCCCCCAGATTCCAAGACAGTCGGTACAAGAAGGTGGTATTGTTGTCAGCCCTACACACCGGCCGCCTTTACCCACACGAAATATTCCTGGTACTCATTTCTATTAGAGGCTGAGTCAACCTCAGTGCCATAATGCTGCCGGAAGGATTATGTTAAAGAAAAATTTCAATAACACCATCGGGAATCGAACCCGCGTCCTTCCGGTTTGTAGCACAGTGCCTCAACCAACTGCGCCACTGCGTGGCCCTTTAAAAAATTGTAGTCTTACATTATATTAAACACAAATCTAATTTAAAACTGCTACTTATTTAAAGTATTTTAACATTGTAAAGAATAGATATACAGGGTTATTCAAAATGATTGTCGGGGTTTTAACAACTTGTCATACATAATACGCTTGAGAGAGGAGTACATGTTTTTTTTTTATTCAATAGAACAACGCTCGAAGACTTTGTTACATACCTTACAGGTGCTCTATATGTGCACTCTTTGTGATTCTACAAACATTAACATGATAATCGAGTTCGTCCCGCATGTCAGCGGTAATGGTTTCAATGGCGGTTCTGATTCGTACCTTCAGTTCCGGGATAAACACGCACCCTGTCTCTTGAAACTGTGCATACAACCCTCGAATGGAATTGTCAGATGGTGGTTGTTTCCCGAATTTGGTGCGGAATTGCCGCTGGACAATTTTACCCCGACAATCATTTTGAATAACCCTGTATATTACACCGATATAAGAATTTTTAGACTCATTGCTGTCTCGAGTTTTGAGCAACATTTCATTCTACAAAGGAAGACTTCTTTTATATGTTCAACAATTGTACCATATGACGTTAAAAATTTCGAGGAATATGTTATTGAAATATGTCTGCTCCATTCTAACTTGTTTTCTGGCTCTTACAAACTCTCATGTATTTTCCAAAATCCGAACAAACTGCTCACCTTCAATTTGGAAAAGGAATACAGAAACTTCTTGCTGCTGACAAACCAAGGTCCTTTTAATGGTACGCAGGATCTATGATCCAAACAGTGAGGTATTTGTGTAACATTGTTCGCCTCACGTAATTAGTTACATCTAAAATATATTCTACTATAGGAGATCTGATTAACGTATGACTCTTTTTATTGTACTCTAGACTAAATCGTAATTCAGGAAGACACTTATTTTTTCTAAAGTGAACGTTTTATGGTTACTTTCGGAATATATGGCTGTGATGAAATCGTTAACTACTCCATCAAAATTCACCATGCCGTCACCTGTAACAACTACACGCGCCTTGGCCAGGTTCTAAACCACGAGGTGTTTGTGTTGATTAATCATGGACTTCCTTTCCATACTTCAGTAACAGACGTGTTTAAAATTCAAAATTACCATATTCCATCACGTACTTTATGTGCTGCTAGTGTGGACTGACTCTGTGGGCAGTGATGCCTGAAATTTAAACTCTTCTGTGCAAGAGTTGCCCGACCCCAAGTCATGCAGGCAGATGAGCAGAGAGGACAGGCAACAGTGTTCTACTAGATGCAGTGCGCCTCATCTACGGCTACCGTCTCAGTGGTGTTAAGCTAAGTTTCTCAGATCTCTACATTCCCACTAAAGTCTAAAGTTTCATCTAATATGGTGTCTTAGAAGAATACTGGAGCTGGACTATTAACTGTCCATATCGAAATAGGATTGCTTAATTTGTTATGATAAACGTCTAGTCTCTAGAACAAACGGGCACGATCTGCAACATGGCAGTTACATAAAACAATATAAATTTTGCGTGGTTTTGATGGGAGAAACGTAAGGAAAGACGCCACTTGGAAGACCTAGGCGTAGATGGGAGACAGATATTAAAATAGGTCTTCAAGAAGTGGGACGGAGGCATGAAGTGAATTTTTCTGGCTCAGGTAGGGAATGGTGGTCGTCTTTTGTAAATGCGGTGATAAACGTTGAGTTCCATGAATTGCGGGGAATTTCTTGACTAGCTGAGGAATTGTTCGGTTCTGTGCTCCGTGAGTGAGTGAGTGAGTGAGTGACTGAGTGAGTGAGTGAGTGATTGAGAGAGTGAGTGAGTGGGAGAGTGAGTGAGTGAGAGAGTGTGAGTGAGTGACAGAGTGAGTGAGTAATTGGGTGGGTGAGTGATTGAGTGATTGTGTGTGTGAGTGGGTGAGTGAGTGAGAAATTTGGTGAGTGAGTGAGTGATTGGGTTGGTGAGTGATTGTGCGAGTGAGTGAGTGGGTGAGTAATTTGGTGAGTGAGTGAGTGGGTGAGTAATTGGGTGAGTGAGTGAGTGAGTAAATGAGTGAGAGAGAGAATGAGTGAGTAATTGGGTGGGTGAGTGAGTGAGTGGGTGAGTGCGTGAGTAATTGGGTGAGTGTGTGAGTGAGTGAGTTTGTGTGAGTTTGTGAGTGAGTGAGTGAGTGTGTGTGAGGAGTGCGTGAGTGTGTCAGTGACTGAGTGAGTGAGTGAATGAGTGAGAGAGAGAATCAGTGAGTGAGTAATTGGGTGGGTGAGTGATTGAGTGATTGTGTGGGTGAGTGAGTGAGTGAGTGAGTGATTGGGTTGGTGAGTGATTGAGTGATTGTGCGAGTGATTGAGTGAGTGAGTGGGTGAGTAATTTGGTGGGTGAGGAAGTGAGTGAGTGAGTGAGTGAGTAAATGAGTGAGAGAGAGAGAATGAGTGAGTGAGTAATTGGGTGGGTGAGTGAGTGAGTGGGTGAGTGCGTGAGTGAGTAATTGGGTGAGTGTGTGAGTGAGTGAGTGAGTGAGTGTGAGGAGTGAGTGAGTGAGTGAGTGTGTCAGTGACTGAGTGAGTGAGTGAAAGTAATTGGGTGAGTAAGTGAGTGAGTGAGCGAGTGAGTAATTGAGTGGCTAAGTGAGTGAGTGTGTGAGTGAATGAGTGAGTGAGTGAGTGATTGAATAATTGGGTGAGTGAGTGAGTGAGTGAGTCAGTGGGTGAGTAAGTGAGTGTGAGCGAGTGAGTAATTTGGTGAGTGAGTGAGTGGGTGGGTGGGTGAGTGAGTGAGTGAGTAATTGGGTGAGTGAGTGAGTAATTGTGTGGGTGAGTGAGTGGGTTAGTGGGTTAGTTAGTTATTTAGTTAGCTAGTTGGTTAGTTAGTCTGTCAGTTATTTATTTATTTACTTATTTATTTATGTAGTTAGCTGCGAGTTCTGTCATTAGTATCACGTGACGTGTCGAATGTTACGTTACGCCGAAGGAAAGCTTTAAATAAATCATTCCCTCTTTGCATAATTTTCATTACGCGTGCCCTAGAGCTTCGACAATATCATGAACACATGTACTGGTATTTGACTTCACATAAACTTTGAAACTGATAAAGGATCGTGACGAAACTGAATGAAAGTGAAGTACATATGGCATACACTCCACGTTCCCACCAAACTAGTTGAACAAGGTAAAACCTTTCGTGAAAAATTGTTTCGTAAAATCTCTTGTTCATAATCACATCTGCCAATGGAACGTTTCATTTCCTATGTAAACATAACAAGCAGGACAAATATAGGACCCTACTGAATACGAATAAGGGACATTCTTATTACAAGCCATGACACTAATCGCATAGACAGAAAATAATCCAAGTCATTCCACAAGAAACGTTCTCACATAAATCTACTGCATAACACTGGGAATGGTTCTTTGCTCTCCTGTGCCAGACATTGCAGTCTTTTCAGCATTATTCATTTATACTACAAATTCCAGTGCTTCTCTCCTCCCTTCGATCAAATATTCAAGGCGACAGTGCTTTTGAACCAGCAATGCCTGCCACAAAACCAACCCCTTTGAGCTTCGTTGCGCAGTCTCAGGAATTTGAGCTCAGATTTTTATCATAACAGTAAATGTCCTTATGCCGGTAGTTCTTCTAATTTTCTGTGGATTAAATTTATCCGTACCGGCAGAAGACTAGAACTTAAAACTGCCTATTATATTTTAACATCGTAAAGTTAGTAGAGAAACTTCCGTTGCATTTACATTACTTGGTAGGTGTAAGCCCAGAGGTACCGAGTAAGAAGTCATTGTTAGTGGCAGGAACAACTTAGAATCTCGCATTCCATTCGTTCCCTTCTTCAAACTTAACTAACGACACAGGAAGCAAAAATGTAGAAACGTGAAGAAAGCGGAAAAGAATTTAGATAATACAAAAGTAACGTCTAATAAATATCTTCCATATCAAAGCGAATAATGTGACTCTGAAAACTCAAGTCTTTCCAGCATCAAAATATTCAAACAGCATTAAAACTTCTTGAGTTTTACAGAATCGCATAGCTACGGGGGAAAACTACTAAGTCTACTCTTTCCACTGTGGAGATTTTCAATTCCAGTCTTTGTCTCTGGCAATGTACACATCCGTTTCCTTGTAAACCATGGAAAAATTCGAATCACTTCCCATTGACTGATCATTTTGTGAAAGAGATATCATTTAAAGTACATTTCAAAATATCCGTTAACTTTGGGCTGTATGTGCTTCTCACTAATATATGATAACGTTTTATGAATAAGTATATTTAATATAGGCTACGATACGTAGGATAGAATATTTTACTGGACAGTCGTTACACAACAATATGGTACGTAGGATGACTCACGAGCGTTTTATAAGATATGGGCAAAATCTTTTAGATATCAAGTGGAATATATTATTAATATTTCTTTAAAATAGCTGAAATTTTTTGCAAATATTGTTATTTTTAATTCGCATTAAAATAATAAGAAGTGACTCTTGAATTTTCTAGCGAATGTATGCTTCAAGAATGCATTTTGAATACGACAATTATTTTAAAAATTTTCTGAATGAAACCCAACAGAACCCCATTTCAAAGTGTCATTTTGCATTCACACCGCGCAGTCAGACGACTCTTACATCGACACTGACTGACACCCTGCCTTCATTTTCTTCGGCAGTAGGGCCGATCAGATACCAAGCACCTGAGAACCCATCCTTGTTAACTAAAATATGTTAACGTTTGTCTTGACTATTACGTCACCTATGCATTACAATGTACACAACCACCCTTCCACTGTTTACTTTTGTACATAAATATCTCTGTGTATGAACATAATGTTTTCTCTTAAACTTCCGTCTTTCCCCTTCGTTTGTTATTTTTCAATTCGATGTAAAGTCTTGTGTAATTGTATGACACTGAATTTTATTGGCAAAGAAGCAAGCTTTCTAACGCTGTTGGACTGAGGGATAGCGTAGACTGTATGATAACTTAGTTAAAAAAACAAAACAACTCAAAAATCGTGCTTTGATTTCCGGAAAGGGAATCGGCATTTTTCCCTTTTCTACAGCGTCCAGGCAGATTCTATCGTCCACCCAGCATCTATTCAAAGGATAAAGTGTCGCTTTCCCCGAGGGCAAAGAAAAATCTAACTAATAACGTAATTTATTCCCGAGAGTGGAGTTCAAATTTATCCACAGTCCTTCATATGCTTTCACGGGTTGTACAGGCACAACTTGAACTTTAATAATCTTCAGTGACTTCACCTGTATATTTTCAGTTTTATGTCTTAATTTTAGGTTGCCGATGGAAGTAATGTACACTCTGTTCAGCAAAAATCAAGAGACCTGCAATTTTGTACGTCCCTCTCCGGAAGTCACGTGACGTACGCTTGCCTTCATAATTCGAGTCGTTCCTCATTTCTCCGTGTTTGTCGATTCGTGGCGTTTCTCTCTCTTCCATCCATTACATTGATTCACGTCGCATATGTATTAACCAAAGACACCAATTCGTTTGGAAGTTACAACACGAATTAACCGTCATTGACATCCCCTTAGTTATACTACACATATATCCGTAGCTGCAAGTGGAATTTCCAGATAAACTGAAAGAATGACTGATTGTACGGGGACTACTGGGTCAGCTGGTCGGCTATTCGGTTGTCTGTCTAAATGACAGACTTCCTTCCTGGCTATCTGGCTAATCCACAGGCTACCTTTACTGAGCACGTGTCTCGTATTAGAAATCGAAGTTACATCACCAATACATAAGAAATGTCTGTCACTCTACATTACTGGGAGTGTTCAGCGTCGTGGGTTCTTGCTCCATTGTCCAATGATTGTTATGAACAGACACAGATGGCTCCCAGATTTTCACTTGAAGAAGGAAACAGATGCATGTTTTCGGGCTTCTGCCGCAATGTAGATGAAATCTACGGGTTTCTGTGATATTATCCAGCGTGGAGTGATAATTCCATACCGACGTTTCGGGACAACCTACGGGGCCCCATCTTAGGGGGTCAATAAATTCAAGAAGGTGCAATTTTCCATGCACTGTGTTCTCTTCAGTAAATTAGACAATGGAAACTCCAAAACCCAAGTCATACCAACTTTATAGATTTTCGTCAAAACACAACAAAATTAATTTCTTTCCTACCTATGTCTCATATTTACATGGCAGAGCCTCCTGAGAAATGTTTCTCAGCAAATTTAGTTATGCATTTCTTGTTTCCTTCGACTTAATCCGCAATGATGCTAAGTTAGCTATTACTTTAGTAAAGAAAATCAAGGATAAATATTCACATTGTGTGCACGTGCTTTTCTCCACTGTCAGTACAGCTGAGCTCTCTTGGGTGCAAACACTTTTTCGTAATAATATTTTTGAGTATCCAAATCATGTGCTAAATTGTGCTTAACGTCATATTATGATGCCCACTTGTACTTGTTGCTTAGATTATTTTGTGTCCTTGTAGTGTACTTTAATATTGCCCACACTTTCCACTTACTGCTGAGAATATCATTAAATCGGATTATTGGGTTCGAGTCTCAGACGAAACATCGACTACTCTCCCTAATAGTCACATTATGTACACTGAATATCTAGGCATATTGTCGGAATAGTATACTGATATGTATCGTAAGATTTTTCGTCCCAGCTTCGTTCAGTCTGCTCACTGAAGGCCAAGTGTCTAGCGTCTTGCTTTCTGTAGTCACCGAGGTTCTACTCAATTTTCCCAAGATTTTTGGACGAAAGACAAGTCAAGATAATATTATCTTAAATCCTTAAATATGTAGGTAACAGTGACATTTAAATTTCATTTGAAACTATAAAATGTCTACCTCAGGAACATCATCATTAAGTAACCTTAAAATGAATAAAAAATTCCGTCTCACATTTTATTCCACGGACGAAAATCTCGTCATATTTTATGGCTTTTCTAAGTGACCCACAACACCCACGATACTCATAACTCTCCTTTTATCCATAGAGGTCTACTGTACAAATACTCCACAATTCACATAAAGTTGCTAGTAATTCAAACTGGCACCAACTAGGCCTTCTTCACAATGACTGTTCCCTAACTTTCAACTGTTTTTACCGAAACCCTGAGGCAATAAGAGATAAGCGAACAAGGGTAGTTTCAATCTTTGGCCTATTATACAGAACTCGAGAAAGAATGAAATCACAGAAGTTCTGGATCGTGATAATTCGACAAGATGAGAGGCGTCTTCAAACTTGTCTTCTTCATCCAGATTCAACCCACCCGCTTCTTTTACAGCTGGCACTAAAGATAACTGTAGGTTTACTGTTCTTAAATTTTAAAATTATTGTAAAAAATGTTTGCGCAGATACAAAATTTATCATCTTATTACTCTCATAAATGTTTATTTTAAGGACTATATTTTTGGAATATTATAATAAAATTTAATGAATGGAAAACTTAACTCCTATTGAACTTCTCCGCGTTAAGATAAAGTCTAATATTGTAACTGGGCATCAAAGGGTCAAAGACGTTTAGGCCTACTCTCCCCATGAGTGTGTAAGTAGCACCTTCCTACATAAAACTCTTACCCATATCTCAGAATCTCAGCCTCTAACAGAAACGAGTACCAGGAGTATTTCCTGGGGGTAAAGGCGGCCGGTGTGTAACACTGACAACCTACCAACATCCTGTGCCGTTGTCACGAAATCTGGGAGCCTTAAATTCCTGGAGCCCTCTGGGCCTGTCCAAGCCTGTAATGGGATTGCTTTACCTTTGATTTATTTATATCTCAGAATAAGCGGTGTCACAATTCACAAGACAGCTAAAAGTGTCATAATATATAAGAAAATATCGAGCCTCAGACCGTAGATGAACTCACTGATTCATGAATTGCAAGTTCTGCTTTCCAGTAATACAAACAAAATGTATGAAATTTGCAGTCAATAAACAGAAATTTATACTAAACCAAAATTCATTAGTGACATTTTCTTCATACACATGCAATATTTTTGTCACAAAACGGTTTCTGAAATATGTACTGACATTTCTTCCACTTGGTCTTTATATTCTGCAAAGTAAGAAGTGAAGTGAGGTTGTCATTTACTAAAATACTTATTTGTTAACATAATAATAGAAATAATAATAATAATAATGCCTCCTTATCCACTTACTGTTTGTGATCGTCTCTAAACAGCAAGGAATGTCCTAGCCTTCATACACAGAAATGTATTATGTATAAATCATGACGCACTGTACGTGTTGGCTAACGTTCTTATATCAACAGGACATGGTTCTTTCTGACGTAACCCCCACATGCACGTACAGCGCTTGTAACTTTCATTGCGAACGGTTGGGTCTTTCGAAAGAGAGACTGTGTAACTGCTGGAATTATTTAAAATTATTTATGTGGCATCTGTGATAGATGAACGAAAATACGTGTACCATTGGAAGAATGATACTGACGGAAGAATACCGAAGTGCTCAAACAGACCTGTCCCTCTGCGACTATCTCACAAATCTCAAACAGAATGGCCTGGCTTCGGACTCCGGTCTCCAGGGTGAGAGGCCACAGACCAATCGCCTGGAACGTTGCACTGTCAAAGGGTGTTTTATGTGCCAAATAGTCATGAAAATAAAACAGTCGGCAATGCAAAATGACATTTTCGATCCGCGTATAGGAAGGAACAAAGGCGTATGTCTGTCCGTTGCCCACAACACAGCTGAAGACATATATTCACAAAGTGCTGAACATCAGTTGGCATTGCTCAAGCTATTCATGGCATTCTTTTTGTTTTAATTTGTAAAATATTTTTTTATTTATCCTTTATGTGGTTTACATTCGTATCTTTGTCTACACTTTAAAGGTCTCTGATTATTAAAAAAATTAAACTGGCAAAAAACTTTGAGTGAAACTCTGCGTAACTAAAGCCTCAAGTGTCGTTGGAGTAAGAAATAAATTTATAAAAGCGTACAGAAATTTCGAAAAAAAAAACCTACGCCCTTCTCAATAAGAATTAAATTTATGTTTTCTACGCCGAACGGACTTATTTATATAATCTATATATTAAATGTGCGAGTCAAAACAATTTTAATAATAACCTAAGAATTCATCACAAATCTGCACAGATGAAATGAAGTTTGTCTAAGCGGCAGCCGAAAGTGTGTCGTGCCATGAGGGTTCTCCCTCTTCTTTTCTTCCTATTCTTCTTCTTCCTCCTCCTGATCTTCTACTTCTTCTTCTTCTTCTCCTTATTCTTCGACTACTTCTTCAAATCTCTGGACTGCCAATCTGGGCGAGGCAGCCTTTAGTTTTGCTATTGATTCTGTGGCAGCAAACAGAAGTCGACTTTCGCACTGAAACTGATTGTCAATTCGTGTCAGCCTTCCCCCGGCCAGCGTGACGGACACGCTGAACCCAGAGAGCCAGGGTGCCTGGAGTAGGGCGAGAAAACCTAATAGCAACGGGAGATAGCAGATCGGTAAGGAGAAACTCAATAATCAAGAGCCATGAAGAGACGTAGGGGAAGATAATGAATAAACGAGACCGAAATGAAGACGTCAGCAAAAGTCGGGTGCACTCTGTCCCCTTCTCCATAGCTAAACAGAATGAAGCGTGGCAGTCTCCACTGAATTGCAAATCTCATTTTGCTGTTACCAGCGCCATGATGTTTGTTTGCCTGCTCGCCCTCGTCCCGTTCACAGTAGGCAAGTTAGGACCTGCATATTTTAGCAGGACATATCGCTCATTATTCATTCGACTATTCTCTCTCCTAGACGTATTTGTATTTTAACGTCCATCGTCCGTCGTTTGCTTCAAGAGACAGGCCACTCGCCTTTTTGACAGAACTGCGATTGCCAAATCACAATTTTAAAACGGTTAAAACGTAAAGGAAGGAGACAAAAGTAAAAACTTTTTTTCCTTGCCACCAATCTTCAAGTACATTTGGTCCATTTAAACAGAGTCTATGTAAGGCTGCATGTTCTTCAAATAGGATTTGGACTTCCATGGTGGAATTTGGTCCAATAATTTAAAAAAAATTGTATTTCGATATTTTATTTCCTGGATATTCCAATACATGTCTTGTATGAGGAAGAGGTAAAACTCTGAAGTAAAACGACAATTTACGTAACTAAGGAGTCTATGGGTATAGGAGATCCGTATTAAGCAATGCATATCAAATGGACAGGCAGTGAGTGTGTAAAGCGAATAACATTAACTAATAATGAACAAAATTTTATACCTGCTTGTTGTAAAAAAATTTTAACTGAGAACTTGCACAGTTCCCGAAGATCTTCAAGGTAGAATATGGATAAAAGAGGATGAAAAAATTATTCAATAAAGTTGTAGTTGACTAATTCTTTGGGCTCTTTTAACATCCATAAAATAAAAATCTATTTAAAAATCAGAATTAAAATTACGAATTTATGGATAATATAAACATTTCGTACTAGCACAATACGTAAAGGGACATAACCTTCCGCATATGACAAACATAGCTACATAGCTATATGACAAACATAAGGACATGCATACATACATACATACATACATACATACATGCATAATACACACATACATACATATACACATACATACATACATGCATAATAATACATACATACATATATACATACATGCATGCATAATACATACAAGCATAATACATACAT
>Ga0136643_10002134_pt1 | contig 25290 bp, 14 predicted proteins | sample TergutLab28metaG_FD_96883 | JGI IMG/M metagenome (GOLD analysis project Ga0136643, IMG submission 96883) | Labiotermes labralis P1 segment gut microbial communities from Petit-Saut dam, French Guiana - Lab288 P1 (version 3) (version 3) | ecosystem: Host-associated > Arthropoda: Insects >... | reverse complement strand
TATGTATTTTTATTTTTTTTTTTTTGGTTTTTCAGTGTGTTTTTTCTCGTATGATCTCTTCCTGCTGGTTTTTTTTGTTTTTTTTGTTTTTTTTTTTTATTTTGTTTTTTTTTTGGTTTTATTTTTGTTATTTTGTTTGTTTTTTTTTGATTTTTTGTTTTTTTTTTTTTTTTTTTTTAAAAAGGGGTTTTTGTGGCCGGGGGGGGGATTTGTGGGTCAAAAAGAGACCAGGGGGGATAAAATCTTCTTTGGAGAAAAGGGGGGGGGGGGGGGGGTGTTAAGTCTTATTATTATTATTATTGTCATCATTGCAGTTGAATACAGATGTGGATATGTATGTCAGGTGTTAGTGGTGTTGATTATCAAGACTTGATGCATGGGAGAAGATCTTAGGCTTTTATATATGTATATATATATATCTGTGTGGTATGACTGAATGTGCATTGGTAAGAACCTACTCTTTAGGGAAAACAGAGACAGTCTCATACATTTTCATCTCTTTTGGAATGTGTGCAGTTGAACTGAGAGTTTATTTATGTCTTATAAAATCTGAAATTGTCACCTCAATTTTAAGCACATTTTTCATCATGTGTATTTATTTTTCAGATGATGATTTCAGTGAAAGTACTGGTTACCATTGTGCACTTCCTCTTGAAGTACATGGTGCTGGTTATGCACAGTTACAAATGATCTCAAATACAAAGGCTGGAAAACTGGTGAGTGTGGTCAAACAAACAGATTGTTTTCTTTGAGACTATAGAGAGAGTGTTTCAGTTTCTCTCTTCTGTCATGGATTTTGTATTATTGATACACTTGATGAACTGTCAAGAAGCACTTACCATATGAAGGTTTTGTGTAAGTTTGGATGATTAATATTAGCTAAAATGTTTTACAGGAGATGTATAGGAGATTATGCCCTTTTCAGCTATAAAAGATCTTAGGAAATAATGACAGAATAAGAAGGTAAAAGTAATGTTGTCCTTATACATGCCATGAAGGCATATGGGGGGAGGGGGGGGGGTGGTGGTGGTGGTGAGTATAGGCATACCTTAACTCTTTCTTAACATCACCACTAGATGAAGGTGAGTGGTCAGGCTTATGGCCTGCCCACTTTATCCCTGGGGAAAGAGATTGCCATTTTCCATTGAATAGGAGGATGGATGAGCCCCTCATTCTTTAGCCTGTAGCCTAGTCACTACACTTGCTGCACTATCCCAGCTGCCAACAGAACTGTATACTTTATCAATAACAGATTTTAGAGCCTTAAACTTGAATAGAACATAATGAATGAATAAATTCTCATAGGATTCTTGAAGAATTACAAAACATTAATCCACCAGAAAAATTGCTCCTCTTGTCCTACACAAACGTGTTCACTACTGATGGTTTAAAAGTTTTATCCTTTCTTATTCCAGATGGCTCCTTGTGTTCTTGTCCATCAACGAAGTTTTGATGTCGAGCAGTTTTGTCATGAAATTGCTGAGAGATTGTGTATTGAAGCTGGAAAGAAGTATTGGTTCTGCAACGATTATGATGTAGAAATAGTTGATGTAAGTTAGAAATATTTATTTACTCTTAGTATAGATACATGATATATTTGTGATTTTTGTTACTTATTTTTAACACATCCTTTGTGTGTCATGGCATGAAGATATGTTTGCAAGTGTGAGTCATTCTTGGTTTTCGCATATTTTTCGCAGAATGTGGCGTAAATCTCAATCTTATTTGAATCTATGAAGCTGCTGAACACATTTTTTCAGATCTGATGTTAAGTAGCTGCACTAAACTTTATCAGATATACTTAGTTATGGATCCAGTAGAACTCCATATTATGTAACTATGAAATGGAACTCTTTTTGTAATTCTTCTCAGAAATTACTATACAAAACAAAGTTTATGGGAGAAAAACATAGACCGCAGTAAGATATACAGCTTTTAATTGAAACGGTGTTTGATGTGATGTATACTTAAAGGAATCAAAGATAAATAATTTGTGATTGTTCAGTGTTATACCTGATACATCATATTACTTTTTTTTTCATATCTCTTATTTGGCTTTTGCTTTCTGTAGGTCTTCCATTTCTCTCTACACACAAAACTTATAATACAGGAAACCGTTGCCATTTGTGAGGGTTATGTTCCTGCAAATACTTTGAATGGTAGAGCTGCAGTGTGTGAAGATAATAGTATATGAGCAAAATGGGATTAGGGGAACCAAAAGCGCATGAAACATAATACAAAGTACAAAAGATCATTTGTGTTGACACTTGTTGCGGTGATATCCATATTCCTTGTTGAGAGTTGTCACGTTGATCAGATAACAGAGTGCATGGTGGTGGTGGATGGGGGAGGTGAGGCTGGATGACTTCCTGAAGGAAGAGGTGAACTTTGATTGCTGTCAGGGAGAGTTTGCTTGAAGTTATTAATATGTTAAATAAAGTGCATGCAATCTGTGTAAGCTTGTGACTGGTCTGGAGCAGATGGTAGACTGTAAATGTGTTTATGGATTAGCTGAGCTGTGCTGATCCTTTTTTATGCAGGATATTTGTTCTTGTACCTGAAAATGTTTCTCCTGTCATGGACAATGATTTTGTCTTCAAGTACTGTACTGTTTTAGAATCAAGAAGTGTTTTGAGACAGTTTTAAGTGTGGTTGCAGAAATATTTCATATTTTGACAGGTTTGCCCCTTTTCTGGAGATGTGATTGCTGTTGCATTAATGCGAATTCAGGCCACAATCAAAACAAAGGGTTTAGCAAAAAGCCAAAGGTTTGTATGCGTTTTTGTAGTATGGAAAAAATTGATGGCTGTTTATCTAGTATTTGTTAGTGAAAGAATGATCGGCAGAGGGGGATGTGTATGCACTGTTTATAATTTTGTTACACAGTAAATATGCTTATATTAGGGGTGCATAAATCCCAGGTGCCAGGGCACCGAGGCAACTACATTTGTTGTGGTGGCACCTAATATTTGTGGTTCCTCAGCATGCAACTTGCTTGATGCCACCCTTCTGGCACCTACAATTTTGAGGTGGCTGCTAGATATTTGGAAAAATTTGTGCTCCCTTGGCTTACATCATTCTGATTTTTAAGGCACATTATTAAGTCCCCCAGTATTTCAAGTGAAATTGATGTAATAGAGTATCCTTCTAAATTCATATTTACAATCATCCTGCCATTCTTTGCCATGTAACCAGTGAATTTTTCTAAGCATTGTTAAGTCAAGAGCAGACACAATCATCATCATCATTTTGGTATCTGATGTGATCTGTATGAGCAATGGAGCAGAATTATATACATAAATATTATGCAATGTAAGTATATGACATGGTACTCGAGAATTTATGAGAATGTGTTTATAAATACAGATTCACTTGAGTAACTAGGTTATCTGTTCTTTGAGCTTTAGTTTCATATTTGTGAACAAGAGAAAGGAGGAGGAAGCAAAGTATAGAAAACGGGGCGGGGAAGGAATTACAGTCATTTTGTTCTAGGCCTTGAAGCATTGGATGGAGAGTGGTACAAAGAGGCCCATTATTGTTTCAAAATTTACCATTTCAACATCTCTCAGGATATTTTCTTGTGTATTCTATGGCATATTGCCTAATACCACTGGCTGACATTTTGACTTGGGGAGTTGAATTCATGTAACACAATCCTGTCGCTGTTGAAAAATAAGAACACTCAACATCTTACATGGGACTGAATTTCCTTCACATATAAAGAACGAATTTAGCAGAAATCTTTTGTATATTTGCAATTTGCCAGTTAAACTGCATGAACAGCTCCTGTAAGAAATATTTGCCTTTCTGTTGCACAAATTGCAAATAGTGAGCTGCCTGTTTGATAAGTTATGTATCAAACCACTTAAAAATATGTATTTGTTGTGCTTGTGAATGGGAAACTAAAATATTCTTCCTCTTTCAAAGAAATGTGTCTATATGTGATGTGTTTCAGGAGCCATTTTGCCAAGTATGCGAAATGCTTTTTTGCCAATACATTGTTCTGTTGAATCTCCTGTTTCAGGCAAGGTATGTTGTAATAGCTTGTCTAAATGGCTTCATATATGTAACTGACAGGATATGCAATGGCATACACAGTAGAAACTGCACCTAAAAGCATACTCTGGCACAGAGTAGGTGAACAAAGTTTACTGTTATCAGCCTTATCATCATAGACACATTTGTACAAATTTTGGTAGTACCTCATAGAGGTGCAGGAACAGAGACAGTTCAGACTGAACCAGCATTGAGATGAGAACTGTAAACTGTTCAGACAGTGCATTATTAGACACTCTGACACTCTAGACATCCAGTCAGCAGTATGGAGCGGCAGCAGTACCAGGGCAGTTGCAAGTTTGTGTGGAATGTGGACTCAGGGCATTACGCTGTGGTGTGGACGCGGGCACTCCGTGAGGTTGACCCATGCAACACTATTGACATGGATCCATGGAATCCAGCCCGGGATTTGGCTGTGAAACTCAGGAAGGACCTTCACAATGTTCCCATGTATCAGCCTGTTAAAACAATAACCAATGAGTTAGTACTTAAAGGTAAGTTATTGTCATGGGTATTGAGTTCTGTCTTGAAACTACTGAATGTCAGATTTGTTGTATAGTACCCTTGCTTTTTTACCCTGATTATTAATGACTTGCTTCTCAATGGGACACCAACTGCCAGTATAATTCATTAAAATAGGCCATACATACTTCTTCATTTAGCAACAGTGAGTCATTTCTTATAGCATAGTGCCAGAATATCAAATTTCATGATAATTCATTCAGTGGTTCTTCAGTCGTTATGTGCAGGCAGACATGCCCAAAAAAAAAAAAAAGTGAACGTAATAGGCGAATTTGGCAACCTCTTGTTGCAAATCCACCAAGAGGAGAGGATTCTAACTGCAAGGAATGTGACTAATGAGCATTTTAAAGCCTACTAAATATGCCAGTGCTTGTTATTTTACTAGTCAATTAACGTATTTTATCTTCCTCAACTGTATTGTCTTCAGAACCAGAAAACATCAAACACTTATGTGAAAGTAAGTAATTATTTTGCTCTTTGAACATTATTTATCCCTGCATTTTGATTGAATTAAATTGTTCATTCATGACACCAACAAGGGCACACCTTTGATATACACAAATACAGTCTCGTTGTTCCTGAGGATGGTGTGATGCCAAAACATGGAGGGGTGATATAAAACTATATTTGTATATATCAAAGGTGCATTGGTTGGGGTCATTAATTAACAATTTAACCCTTTACCTGCTAACATGGAGAATATGGTGAGCTCCGAAGGGCAGATGGGATTTAACTTGGAGTTTAAAGGGTTAATTTATTTCACTATATTTTGTGCAGTATATTGCTGAGTCAGTGCATGAGTCACACACACCCTTCAACTACAGTTGATAGACAAGGTATGGTTAAGCAGGACATTAAAGGTACATAAACCCAGTTGATTAATCTGAAGGAAGCATTCAGTGGAAGAAATAACAGCATTGACATTGTGAATACAGGCTCTTCATATTGAACACTATAGGAAAACTAAGCGGAGAATCCATGATGGGGAACGAGACAAATAGTTGAGCTGCAACAGTGGAATAAGCTTGATAGAGAGTGTCATCGAACATTATGTTCCGATCTGGGTCTAAAATGATGCTGTTAGTAAGATCTTTGTTGACAAGCAGTCACATTCACTGATTATCCTGTGGGCCCCTTTTAGCCTAAATAGCATATTTAATGAGACTCAGGCTTAGGAAATTATCATGGACATCCATTAATTTAACTATTCGTCTCTCCTGTGAGTAACTTTTGATCCAACTGATAGTAACTAAATACATAACCAGATTTATACTTTCTAGTTTCATACTGTTACTACTAGTACCAACATGATGACCATATTAATGTCTGAATTGGTAGTCACAGAAGCTCAAACTAACAGTGGGGTGCTGAAATTCTTTGTGATAATAAATCTTCAAAAAAAGTGCATTGGTTATTAATGTAATATGTGTATAATGTAAAATAACACTGTGGCAGGCGTGAAGTTGTTTAATGGAGCAAAGTAATGACTCTTTGTTAGGTGACATTGTCCCACTGTGTATTGCTTATAATTAAGGTGATTTATTAACTGACAAACACAACTGTGCAGATCTAATATATTGGTCCTTTATTCATTACTGCATATATCAGTGGTGTTTGGTAAGAGAGGCCTCCCCCCTTTTTTATTCTTTTTGTGACCTGATGTCTACTTGATGATGCCTGATGAAAACAGCCAATACATTAGTAGCACTGAATAAGGGACCCATATATTACATCTGCATAGTTGTGTTCATCCATTTATAAAACACCTTAATGAATCTTTGTGGGTTATGTCAAATTTTTTATGCACTTACAAATTTTTCATTAACAGCTTTTATGAATTAACAGTTACAGTCATGTTTTTTTCCTCTGTGTGTGTGCGTGCGTGCGCAGGCAGGCAGGTGTGTGTGTGTGCGCACAGGGGGGGTGTTGCATGCATGCACATATGCACACATGTATGTTTTACTTTGAGGTTATGTCTGACCAATTTAATGTACTCGGGATATGTCTGTACTACTGTCATAATGTATAGAAATGGATTACCGTATTGTATGGTAGTAAATTGTGGTCCTTGCTGCCCTAAATACTTCGACTATAGTACTTGAAGGAAAGAAGTTTGAGTTCTTTCCAAATTAAGTAGTGTTTGAGGAAGTGACAGTGTAACTGATCATACTTACTTCTGTTTGTTTTTGTTCTGTCAGCTGCAATAGAATTATTATGTTTTGAGTTAAATATGTGTTCTTTTGTTTCAGGCATTTCATTCGTGCGTATCAGTGACTTAGAAAACTTGACTGAATTAACACTGTAAGATTAAAAATTGTTAGTAGCAGTAATGTTTAAGGACTGAAGCTGTGTTCCCTGTTCTGTATCAGGTAACTGAGATTTGTAATAATGACTGAATGTAGTTTTTGGGAGCTACTACTTCCATCATACCTTATACTTTCAGCCTTAAGCAATATGTACAAGTTTATTTTTCCCTTTTTATGTGTATCTGCAAGAAAAACCTGGTTGTAACTCTGATATATTATTCGTAGGAGAAAAGATTTTTCATTCTTACAGAGATTTGTAAAGAAGGGCAGTAGGCCATAGTGTTCGGATATCACTCACATACACGTACTGATTTAGATTTATCATCATTTCTGTGTTCAAGGTGATTTAAAATGGGCAGCATGATTATATTTGCATTACAATTATACAGGTTTAATTATTTGTGCATAAATAGCAGGAACTTATGTGATCTGTACAGTGTCTATTTTGGACAGAGAAAAAGATGTTGAGTGACTGTAACAGAACTTCCCCACATACAAATCAGTTACTGATTTGAAATTTATGATTAAAGAGACTGGTTTTATATATATATATAGAGAGAGGGAGAGGGAGAAATGTATGCCCTTGATTTTGATTGGAAGTATGCCAGTGCTCTTGCCTATTAGTCTGAAAGGCTGTCACTCTATGAGAACTGTGGAAAATTTTGGAATTTCTGGAGGACAATGGGAATCATATTCTCTTCAGTCCTATTGGTTCTGTCATTTTATATGCTTGTGCACACAGTAAAATATAGTCTTCTGCTTTTTCCCTTCTTAGTTCCCTTCTGTGTTGTGTGTGTGTGTGTGTGTGTGTGTGTGTGTGTGCATTTGCGTGAGTGAGTGAGTGAGCAAGCAACATGCATTACTTATTTAAAGGTACAGGAAGTTGAGTTTGTTTAGAAACATCAACCCTTTAATCCTTATGTAAATCAGACTGCTATGTTGTTTTAAATGCACCTTTTCTGAGAGATCTAGAGATGTCAGATTTGATGTTCTTTTAGTTCTGGCTATGAAGATAGTACTTTTCAGCACCTGTTGATGTTCATGCCACATGCCAAGAGTAGTGTCCTTGAAGAGGTAACAAAAGTGATGACAACAACAACAGCGACAACAACATTTTATGATGCTAAGGTACAGTTGAAGTCCCTGCATACTGTGAAGGCATACAGGCAAAATGGAGCAAGAGCTCCACACATTCTTTATTGCAACAGTAGATGGATGAGAGTGGCCAGCTTCATGACCCCAGCTGCTTTACCTCCAGGCAAAGAACTGATGGTGTTCATTGAATTTAGGCTGGGTAGGACCCAGAACCAATCTGAATGTTTCTGGAGGTGAGATAAATCTTTTGCTTCTGCTAGGAATCGAACTCGAATCTTCAATCTGTAGCCAGGTTACTATACTGACTACACTCTCCAAGCTCCATTGTATACTGTAACCAATGTGGCATGAATGTCAGTACAGAAATCTTTCTGTGATGAGAGATAAGTATGAAAGAATGGGACTGAGGATAAAGGAATATGGGGATGATGTGGTGGTAGAATTTTATAGTACTCTGTTATGAAAAAGTTAAGTGTTAGCAAGGAGCTGCAGTTTGTTTTTTAAATAAGCACACTACTTTGATTTTCAAACTAGCAGAAGTAACCTAAAAAGAGTTAGTGAATAGTTCAAGATTAAGAACTGTTCACATTTTGTGATACTTGACATGACAGTGGTGCTGTTGAAGTTTTAAGTCATCAATTCTTCTGAGATGTTACACTGTGTTGTATTATCATCACCATTCCCAACACTATTATTGTGCCAGATAATCTCAGCATTCATTAGTGTTGATAAATACAACAATACTCCCCTCACACACAACCTGTGTTCTGTTATAAACTTCCCAGTAAATCCACTAAGGCATAGCTCCACCACTTCCACTGGCTCACCAACCCAGTTGTCCGTAGATTTGTATAATACATTCACATGTTGCAGTGCGGCTACACTTCTTGGACTGCTTAACTGTGAAGATGAACGTACAGTAATTCTTTAAAACATCACTGTCTACCAGTTGACATGGTTTATTATTCCAGAAGATTTGAATCTCATATTCATACTCAAATCCTCTTATTCTGTCTTTTTACAGGGCCCAGCCATTTTGATCTTTCTATCTCCAGATGAGTTGGATATTTAAGTCTGTTCTTACCTGTAATTGTTTTAGTATTCTGTTTTTCACACTTTTTCCCTGACCTCCTTCAGTACCAAGTTAAATTTATTATACTTTTCTATTCTTTCATGTCTTTCCACAAGCATCATTCATCATCAGAAATATTCTATGAACTTTACGGAATTTCATAGTTGAATGTAACGTTAAACATTGTCAGACACTGAATTTTGGTCTGCATTGGTGTAATGTAACCTGTTTGTTACATGAAACTCAAACGCAACTTAACGGACTTTCTCAAAAGTGGCATATTGAAAAAAAAATGTGTATGAAATATAGATTGCACGCATAAAGAATAGCAAGTTACAGGTAATCTACAAGTCAAGGGAGATAAAATCAGGTATATGCTTATATCTTGTTACCAGAACACAGATTGAGATCATAATGTAAAGACAGCTAATAGATTTTTTGAAATTGCAGCATAGTCCACACATTTGAGAAGCATCGTAATGAATAAAAATTGCTTTTATGAGAAAAACTGTAGGAAGATTAAATTCAGGGAATGCTTTTGGTCTTCCCTTCTAAAAATTTATAGTTGGAAATATAATAGTGTGTAATTGTCCCTGTTTTATATGGATGTGAAGATCAGAGATTGTAGGTGTTTGGCAACAGGGTGTTAAGGAAAGTACTTTTCCATAAAAGTGAAAAACTAAGAGTGAGATGGAGAGAACTGCATAATGCAGAGCTTCGTAACTATATTCTTCACTAGATATTAGTGTGATCAGATTAAGGCATAGGACATATGAATATGTAATAATGTTCATGTTAGATATGGGAAATTCATACAGAAATTTGGTATGAAAATCAGAAAGGAACAGAGCACTTGGATGAAGACGTTGGCAAGGATGTTTCATATTATAATTCATCTTAAATGATGGTGAATACTTAAGTTATTTACATTTTTTTAACTGCATGATGGCTGAAAAGTAGCTCTAGACCTCGAATTTGTGAATTGAAAATTTGCAGTCAACATTGTAACCAGAAATTTCCACCTTGTATGGTAATAAATTTTCATGTAGAGTATTCATTTGTAATAACGTGAAAGTATGTTGTATGTGTTGTGAATATTCAGTAACACTAGAATTAGATGAAGTAAGTTTTGCATATACTTGTGGTAACTTAAAACAGTATTTATAAACCAACATGTTGACTAGAAACTTGGTGCTGCATTTGAAGAATGTTATCTGTCCCATCTGTGTGTATTGTCTCTATACATTGTTTTGTTGACTGGAGCCACATATGTCAAACACTAAATGAAATGGCTCAGTGGTTATCACTCATTCTTGGTATTTGGGTCGCTGGTTCGAATCTTGGTGCAGAGACCAACTACCGTAGTCCCCCCTCCTTCCCTCCCCATGGTTTCCTTGAATCCCTCAAGCCAAATACCTCAGATTGGTCTAGACTGCTCCCAATTCATTACTTATTAATTTTCTTACAATAAGTGCTGTATAATCCCAGCTATGAAATTATTGTTAAGTAAACTGTACACAGTAGAATTTCTTTAATCCAAATGCTGATAATCCAGAAATCCTGATACTTTGGCATTTGGATAAGGTGTTATATAAGTGTTCTACAGCAGTGCATTCAGAATGGAAACCTGTGACTGGTCCTGTGATAATTGAAAAAAGCTAAGTCTTTTATATGATGAAATTAAAATAACTGACAAGTGGGCATTCTCTGATGGCTAGATGTGAAGTAACAAAATAGTACCTGTAAGAATTTAGTTCAGTATACATACTGTTTGATAATTTGGCACCTGTCTGGTACTGTCAAGGAATTCTACTGTACTTTAACTCCATTGTATAGTACTGAATCAAGATGGAAGTAAGAAAGCAGAATATTTTTAGGAACAAAGTACTAAAAATTTGGAGAAGGCAGTATTCATCTACACTAATTGATTTTTGTACTAAAATTGAGGATGTCCTCATACTTAATATAAGCAACTCATCATATGACTTTATTAGTTCCAAACATGCTTCCAGGAGAATATTCTGTTTCATTATGTGTTTATATCGTATATGCATAGTTTTTGAGACAGTATTATGTATACATAATTTATCTTCCTTAAACTTCCTTTAAAGCAGTATGAAACTTTGTGTGTCTGTGTTATTTCCTATTTGTCAACATTTGTCATTCACTTACTGTTCAAATAAAACTTTCACTGAAGCATTGCCATGAAAGGAAGCTGCAGAGACGGTATAATTTCCCAGTAATAAAAAGGTAGTTAGTTCAATAACATAAAAGGTGGCATACTTTTCAGATCTTCTGTTGCAACAGAAGTTTCCCTAGTTCTTGTGCAAGAAAGATTTTGTATTTGCAGATCCTACATGGAATTGCTGAAGAAATTATCAGCCATATTTAAAGTTTTCTACAGTGACATCTTTTAAATAGTGAAATGTAGCTAGTCTTCCAAGCTCACTGTACTTCATGTTTAATTTGAGGAGTGATCTCTTAAAATATTCCTAATATTTTTTCTTAAGATAGAATATACAATCCCTTCTTTTCCATTCATTTTAGGTTTGTTTTCTTCTCTTCAGCCAATATAACTTAAGTTGATCGTTATAACTTGAGATAATATGGTTGCTGTAAGAAACAATATTGGATTCTGCTGTAGAATGGTTTTATACTTAGTAGAAATGAGTAATTTAATATCTTCTGTTTGTTTGCCTTTTGACCAAATGGTTTGATGTATCAGTTATGCTTGAAACTTCTATGCAAAAGTGCCTGGTTGATATCTTGCCTGAGTTATTGGCTTTCCACACTTTTTTTTTTGGTGGTTTTCTATAATCCTACCAGGCCAATGCAAGATACTTCTTGATGAGGCCACTGTTGCTTCGTTCCAGATCCTTCGTGATTCTGTCATCAGCCACCCTCCATAAGGTACTGTATAATCTTCATTACTGACAGTATTGTAAACTGTACCACAAAAAACAATATTCTGTTTGAGAACATAGTTTGTGCATATTTGCGTATGTTTTGTTGACAACACTCCAAGCTTTACTCTGATTCAAGTCTATTAGTGATCTCAGATATCTCATTTCTATTTCTCTTCCATTGGTGGTAAACTTTATTTTAATCCAGCATGTTTGTATTTATAATTTTTATATAAATTAGATAAATTTACCTGAATTCCTTAAGACAAAGCCATGAAGGTGGAAGAGGGCATGAAGATGAAACTTCACAATTATTTATGGTATGCTTTTGTTTTGGAAAAAGCAGTTTTTTTACACGTTTTGGGAACGTGAATCATGTAACATGAAAATATGAACCAAACACATTTTTTCACATATTAAGTTTCTGGAATCTTTCTGAGACATGCATAACTAGTTCTTTGTATAAGTAAAGGAGCCAGTACTCTGAGTGTCAAATGTTTTTGAGGGGGGGGGAGGTGATATTTTTTTATGTTTCTGACATAAAAGAATAAATCTTGAAAATGTCAAAAGAATGCAGTCTTGAATTGCTTGCATGAACCTTGCTGCACCTTGACCCATTTATGAAATATGTTATTCCTTATAACATATTTTTTAAGTTTCTTGTTTCACGTAAAATGGTACTACTAGGATGTGTAGTGTTTCCATGTAATGCTTGGGATGTAACTACTTGCATTGAGAGCAGTGCAGTGAATAACAGGTTGCAGATCGCTGCTGTGTTTCAGCCTGTATCTTCCAGTTACAACTTATCCAGTGATGCAGATCCTCAAAATACTCCATTCTCCCACTTTTCTTCATCCAGATGTGAAAGTCATTTGATTCATATTGAATGTTTCAGTGGGCTGTTCTGTTCCTCCACCCCACCCCTCCAAATAAGTTAATTATTTTCTTTGTTATTGGCCTTAATATTAAAGTTTGAAAGTCTGAACAAATGGCAGTTCATGACACAGGCCCTTTCTCTATTGTTTTTTAAAATGAATTAAGCTGTCCAAAAAATGTGAGAACATTGTCAGTTTTATGCAGTTTTAATCCTTCCATTTTGCTTCTTTGTATATCTTATTTGTGAATGATGTAATACAGTCTTGAGATATATGTAACTTTTCATTTGATTAATGTTTGTAGTTTCACGATTTCCGTTTAAATGAATGTATTACATCTGTACTGCATTTTCAGATATGAAAATTGAAAGAAGCTGGTTTCAGCTGTTATTAACTCATACGCGTGAATCTCGTCACCATTTAGAATATCACTGAGATGTTTGCAAAACATTTCTGTTGTGTATCCACAATGAAATTGATGCTGCTGTTGAAGTAACACAGTTAAGTTCTGAAACACTTCCATTAGTTTTCCCAGTGTCATACAATTTGAACCTACACCTAGGTAGCTAAACCATGACTGCGTTAAGGAAGATGCCATTGCCCATGTAAGTGTTATTTAATTTCTCATATTTTTTTACAGATTCATTGTGTTGGGACCATGTTGTTTATTGTCCTTGAGGGATGTTCAATATGCACAATGTACGTGGGCCACGATCTATATTTCCTTGGTAGGTGATTTTTTGACCATAATTTGGTGATTGTTTTATTATGTTTTCTTTGCTGACCTAATATGCTAACGACTAGGTTGGTGTATTACTAGAGTAATTAGTAATTTATATCATAAAACACCATAATGTTGTGCTGGTACAAAATACGTGAGTTACTGAAAGGATTTGGTTTCTTTCTTTACATTTTCCAAATTGAAACTAAATGTCACAACCATTCATTGAAGTGCATTTATATCTTAAGAAGCTGGAGGTCTTGAGAATAGAAGACTCAAGTCTTTTGGGATGTTACGGCATGTCGGCTGGAAAATAGTTACTGCCTGTTCGAAGAGTTATAGTGCCTTCATGTTCAGGGTCAATCACTCCAAGAAGATCTTTGACTGCTTGATCAGTCAACATGGCATAACATCCCAAGAGACTTGAATCTTAATTAGCATCAGTGTGAGAACCTCAAATCTCGTATTAAAAGTACTTCGGAGAATGTGCAACAAAATCACAATTCTTGCATATTATTGGAATATCAGTAGAAAAAAGAGCAGTGGAAGTTTTCTTGTTTCATCATTTTACACAGTTATGTCTGTCACAACAAGTACACAGTTGAGAATAAACTGTATCATTATCTTGAGAGTTGACGTGGGAGAACAAATCCAAATTCTTATGGAAAGCAAATAAGGACTTTGGTATGGAAGTTTGAGAAACATAATTTATAACAAAAGGAACTAGTTTAAGATATGTGAATATAATTCATCATCTCTGTACTTTCCAATGTCTTTTTATTGTACATAATAATCTGTGATATTTCATGGAGGGGAAACTATTTTTATTATTTTTTAATGTGTTCCATGTTACATGGCCAGAATGCTACTTTTGTATGCTACTTCTTGATTTGTTAAAAAAAGGAATTATAAGAAACTTCTTCTAAAGTGTTTGTAGTTTAAATTCAAGAAGTTTCATACTATCAGGATGTGTTATTTTGGTCTCCCATACTTTCCTTGTTATTGAATATGTCATGTAACAAAATGTACTGTTCCAAGTTTTGTCAACATAAGAATTCTGTGGAATGGTTTGCATAACTAACTTTCTTTGTAAGTGTTGGTCTGAATAGTGCAGTAACATTTTTGCTTACAGATAGATTGCTGAGATTTTGTTCTTGGTAATTTTATGTTCCTTATCTGTGAATTTATTGAATTCATTGGATGTTAACTTGGGGGACTAGTAAGTGATAAGATTCTTCACTGCACAATGTAACTGGCCCCTTTTTATGTGAAATGTCTTGTATTCTGTGCTGTAATTTCCCTTCCATGTCACTTCTGACACAAGCCACAAGCACCTTGCTGTATTATGTGTGATATATTGTGCAGTATGCCTGTCAGTTACATTGCTATCATTTTAGTTGTGAGTGATTCCAGGTGGCAGGAGTTAGCCTTTTACTATACTTCACAGATACAACAGAAAGAAAACTACTGTTACACTGTAGCTGAAAAAATGAAGCCATAGGACTTAATACATTTTTGCAACATTGGAAGCATTAAACTGATATGGCATCAGTTAATAATGTATTCACTGAAACATGCTGAGCAGTTGTAACCCTTTCCATTCAGTTCTGAATGAAACCCCCAACCTTTCAAATATGGTGGACTGGCTTATATGTTGGGCACCCCTGCCTACCAAGTGTGCCTCTCACTGCGTCCAAGCTTGGGCTGGCTTTTTTTTTTTTTTCTGGTAGCTTGTGCCCTGCTCATTATTATTCATACTGTGATACTTCATAAAAGCCTCAAATCATATGTAGCAGGGTGATGAGACACTCTCTCTTTAATTTTAATGCTGACTTGTCCTGTTTTAAACACTGGGATCATCAGCAACATTCCTTCATAATTCCAGTAGGTGTATAATACTACTACAGAATGGGTAGATGAAATTATGTATGCTTCTTGGTTCATCGCTGAAGTGATACTGTTAAATCATTAATGATGTAAAGAAATCTAGCCCTTTGTTGGCAGAGCAGGATGAAAATATACAGAGGGCAGAGAGGTAAGGTAAACCTTCCAGTATTGAAGACACTGGTACTAGATGGAGATGAGTGGCCAGTTTCTTAGTCTGCCTGCTTTGCAAACTTTGGACTCCTTTCGTCTGACACCAGTCAAGTGGGAGGCTGTATGTGATGATGAAGGAAATTCTAAACCCCTGCTAGGATTTGAAGTTCTACTTTTTCCTCTAATGAATCATGTAGGCAATATATCAATCATGGATAAATAAACAAAGGTGAACACTTTGCTAGAATAACATACTATGAAGGTTGTGTGTGAGGTGTAAATACTTACTGCTGTGTTTTGAACTAAATACATAGTTGTTAGAAGAGAAGAATAGTTTTATATTTCATCTTGTGTGGGTTTTACAACAGACTAGGCAGTCCTTTTGTGATTGAACAAGATTTTGGCATATGAGATTTGAGGTTCTGATGGTAATAAATATGATGATTTACACCTGGGATGTGACACCATGTTCTTGGGTAGACAGGCCTAGGTCCCAACATATCAGAGGAACATGATGGCCTGCAGAATGTTGATATCAGTCTACCAAAATACATGGTTTCATATCCCAGAAGGGTGTAATCTTCAAGATTTGGGAAGGGAGTGTTGATATTTCCAATGTGTATATTAACCCTCTACATGCTCTTGTTTAGATCAGTGTTTCACAATTTAATTTGGCCATGGACTTCTTTGTCACTTAAAGAATATTTGCAGAACTGCTAATAAAATTCTTACGTATGTGTAAGCTAAAAATGCCAGTCCAGAAATTTGTTAGGATAGTAATAAATAAATGTTAAGTAAAGATATGAGATCATTGTATTATTTAATTACACTTTTAGAAATAAATATTGCCCTTCTTGGATACAAACAAGAACCTTAATATCTATTATGCAGTTCCATAACAAAAAAGAAACTAATATTCAAAATATGATTGTTCTGTTCATTCTGTTCCAGATAAGAAGGGTTAAAATGTTTCCAGAGTTTGGATTTTGAACGGATTGTAACTCCTTTCGTGAATTTATATTCTTTGACAAGTACTGATGACTCGTGTCACAACATGGACGTTCTTGTAATGATAACTTGACAGTGGTGCAAAGGCTGTTCCTGAATCCAAGTTATATAAATAATTTTTATGTGGTATTTAGAACCTCATTAGCTAATAATGTATTTTGTTGAATGTGTTTCAAAATTAATGATTTCTCACACAGATGGAACAAAGTAAACAAGTTTAACTCCATTTTTTTTCTTCTTCTTCAGTGGCACTACAGCCCGGGGTGGCCTTGGCCTCCTTACTCCATTTTTCAGTCTTATTAAATGTAGATAGGCAGATAATCAAGGAACGAACTGCCTGCTTGTACGGAACAGTGTTAAACAAAGGAACAGCAATGGGTCCTGTCCTGAGCCATCTGATTTCAACACTTTCACACCTCATTTTACCAAAACCCATTTTAATATTATTCTGTCATACAGTCATGTGTCTACTGTCTTCCTCCAAAATTTCCTAAAAATTCTGTATGTCCCTTTTATTTTTCATGTACCTAACATAACCCACCGATCTCATCCTCCTCAATTTAATCACTATAACAATATTAAGTGAAGGATGGAAATTATGAAGCCTTTAATATCGTGATTTACTCCATCGTGCCCATTCTTAAGTGTTACCGGAGAATATTGAAAGCTTAACCAAGGATAAAAGTAGCTGTCAATTCTACGGCAGTCTTTCTTTGTTAACAAGAGTGAAAAGCTGTATTCAAATTTTTTATACATTAGAAATTATACTTCACTCAGTGGTGTTGATGTTTATTAAGTGCTAAACCTAATCTGCTGTTGGCTGCAGTGCATCAACAACTGAGAGTATGTTTGCTGCTCCATATCACCTCATGTACCAGCTCTTTACACAGATTTGTACTGGATTTATACACGCCAACATGAAATTTGCCCAAGAACTGTAGCTTATGTCCAATGTCACTGACATCCTTTAGAGTAATTATGGAAATGAAACGTGCTGATGGACATACAGAAATGAACATTCTCCTTAGATCTTCATTTATTCATTTTCATAAATATGATTGTGTGGATACTGAATGGAGTTTGATTATTCCTGTGAATTAATTTACATTTGCTGAAATGCTGGTACCTTTCTATCAGGGTGCATGGCCTTGCACCCTAGAAAACAGTAACTTTCATGGTAATTGCTGTGGAAACTTCAGATCTTGTTTTGACAACTTACTTGAGATGACACATATGAGTAACAGTCTCTTAACAGCTTAAGAATGTGTACCTGTTTTTGAGTTTAATATCTTTGCTTTAGCTGTGGAATACAGGCACTCTGCAGTTTATGATGACCTGCATTTATGACATTATGACATTTATATCATACCAACGGTGGTATGGTATATGATGCAGAAATTTATATTTACATTGCTGATTTGTATGAACCTTGTTTACTGTTTGTACTCTACTTTTATATATAACAGTTATTCTGTAAGTTTGTAACAGTCATGTTATAGCATTTGCAGTAGTTAATGTTTTATATCTAGTTGAGCAGTCCCAATAATTCCAGCCTTTGTTTTGTGAACCATTTGCCATCATTGTAACCATGGTCTCTGACATGTCGTGTGTGGAAAAATAGGGTCTGTATTATTGAACCTAAATGTACTTGCTGTCTTATGACACTGTAAGGTTGCTTAAGTTACGGTGCACTGAGTGATATACTCCATAGTATGACGCTGAATGGTGAATGAGGAATATTTTCAGGCAAATTTAATTATGCATATTTTAGCTCAGATGTAAAAGGTGAAGATCACCCTCAACGTGGCAAATACACGAGGGGAGGGGATTAGAGGTATAGCTCTACCCTTTCTTTAACCTTAGCGCTAAATGGAGGTGGGTGGTCCAAGCTGCTTTACACCAGAGAAAGTGCCCTGGCACCAATTGTACAGGAGGCTGAGAGGGCCTCAGGGCTGGTCCGGATGGGTGCAGAAAATTTCATCACCATCAGGGTTCAAACCCCAAACCATCCAGCCCATACTGAGTCATTAGCTCAAATGTAACTCTTGTACTTTTTTATTTTAGCAACATGTTTCGACACTAACAGTTCATCATCAGTCACACTTAGAGAAAACACAATGGGATATATGACTTTAAAAGGGCTTGTAACATATTTTAAGCTTTTTGATGTAGTACATGCTCAGTTGAAAGTATGAAAACATAATCTTTGTTTCTGCATAGTGTCATGTCTTTAATGTTGAGTAGCTGGTCAGCAATAGAATTTTATGACAGTGCAGCTATTATCTATGATACTGAATCTTAGTAAACATTTGGCTTTGTCTGCAGTAAAAGAATGTCAACATCAATAAGGCATACAAAACTGTGAAGAACATACTTGGAAAATGTTGTTATTGAATTACACTCTCATTGATTTTGTTGTGGGTGTCATTTTACCGTAGTACCTAATAATACTAGTAGCAAATCTAGCCTTTACTGCATGCTGACTTTCTAAGTAATAACATCTCACTCTACAGATTAAGGAATTATGAACATCATCTGAACATTTGTACAAAAACACATTATCTTTACCCAGCTTTTGTGTAAATTAGGGTAAAAAGAAATAATAATTGGATTGGAATGTGTTATGCATAATTTGCTAAGTTAATATTACCTGAATTATAAGTTAAGTTGGCGTATTATCATATTTTAAAAGCCAATTTTTTTTCTCTGAATTAACACATTTAAAAAGTTGTCTAGATAATTTGCATAAAATCGTGTTGCTCATTAGTGGCAGATTGTTCTTAAGTCTTCATGTGTGGCTGAAGAAGGTCGCAGTAAACAAGTATACACTAGTGTTGAATAAATATCGTACACTGAATGGATGTTGTGTGGTGTTGTATGTGCATATGTATCTGTGTGGCCAGTTTGTGGTTGTACGGGTAATTATGACAGGGGCCAGTGGATTTATGTTGCATATAACAAGATATTGTATTCTGTAATCTTTGCAAGAGTTGTTGGGCATATGAAATTGTAATTGTTTTATCCGAAATGAAAGATGTTGTGTGACAACTGGTAGGGAGAAATCTGTAAAATTTACGGTAGGATAATTCAAAACCTGAGCTACTGGAAATTACTAGCCATAGGTCAGTTGACATTTTTGTTACTACACAGATCAAACTTTTTTTCGAAATAATCTTTATATTCTGCAGATTTTGGTCATTATGGCAACCTTTATTTTACAAATAAAATGATAGCAAATTTATAACATAAATTTTACGCATCTGTCCATTCCTTGTTATTGGCTGGAATGATTTGTGCACTAAGTTTGATGTCACTTACTGTCACATGCAGCCCAAGCAGCACTGAACTGTATTATTTATGGGATGGGTCATTGCTTGACTCTGCCTACTGCAGTTTCCTTGGCTATTTTTTGGCCAGTGAGCATTAGGCTGCATTAGATCTACAATATAATAGCCAGTTTTGCACCAAGTACATCAGGCCATGACCATGACAACATATATTTCCTGGGCCCAGGAAACTTACTCCATACTGATGTGACCAATCACCAAACAAATCTGTAATAACACTTAAGCATTCCAAAAACTGTAAAATGCCTTGTACTATGTTTATAAATTGGCTGTGACCTGTAATATGTTTTATTTTATTTAGTTCATAACACTTGAGTAAGGAAATGTGCAAGAACACATATGCAACAGTAGCAACTTCCAGCTGTTAGTATGTAACAGACTATAAAAATCGCATAAAGTATTTGCAAGTTTGGGCATGAATGCCCTAATGGAAATTTGGCTGCACTATGTGTTTCATTCCAGCAATTATGTGGGAAAGTGTTATGTCAGAGGTACAGATTTTTTTATCTGTTTTGTTTCCCAGTTATTTTTGCTATCATAAATTGAAATAGTGAATCACATGTTTCTGATTGTGTGCTTGTAGGGAAATTAAACACAAAGGATTATAATTCTGATTCTTAAATGTACAGAAGGTAAGATAATTGGATTTATCTGGAAGTTTGGATTTGGCACAGGTGAAACATGATATATGATACTTTGTTTTCATAATGGATTACATGTCCAGTCACTGGGAAAATACACTTTGAATTTTTATCTTAATTTCTGTAGTTGCTGGTTGTATTTCACTTATTTTATTCTTGTTTCTTCATGGCACATTACTGGTTATAAGTGTAAATCCACAAGGCAGATGCTTACAACAGTATATAATATCACATTAAGAAATAAATATTTAAATAATTATGTTAAACAACGAAGGGAAACTAATAAGGGGTTATCACGCTTGAATTTGGTATTTAAATGAAAATGGGATCAAAGGAAAGTAGATACATCTTGCCATATTAGCCAGTGGGTCTTGTTTACTGAAATAGACTACATTTTCCATTGGTATAACATTAATGAAAACTGCCTTATTTGTTTCTATGGTCCAGCAGCCAAAGGGTTAACATTGTAGATTCTTAATGCAGAGATCCCAGGTTCATTCCCATGTATGTTGGGAGTTGTTTTGTTTTGCACTGTCAGGCATTTTTTTGTGTTTATGATACTCATAAGTTCATATAATGTAAATGTTGACAAGAGAGGTATGCCAATCTATTGAACACAGTTTTACACAGTAACTGATGTTAGTGCTTCATAGTGATAGTTTTCCATCTGATGGCTGTAAGTTGTGTTACCAGCATTTTGGAAGAACATGCTGCCTCCCTCTTCAGGGTTGAAGTGAGAAGGGGGATGAAATGTTAGGGTATACAGGCATGGGCATTTCAAATCACTATACAGTTACTAGAACAAAGATGGGAAATAAAAAAGGCAAAATTAAAATGCATTAATTGATCCACTATTAATTGTCAAGTCCAGTATTTATTGATTAAGATATGCATGGTTTACTTCAAAATGGATAATAGAAAGAAATGTATTTATTAATATAAATTAGTATATTTGCTCGGAGATTGAAGAAAATTAAATTCAACGTTGAAAATGTAATGTGTATAAGACGTGTTTGGTGCAGAGTTTACTCATTGTTTGGTTGCTTGTATAACATGTATCAGCCTAACAATGTTCTCACTCACCCATTGCTGTTGTTAAAGTAAATGATTAGTGTGTATTATTGGCACCCCCAAAACAGTTTTGCCAGTAGATTACATTGCTTGTCTGTTAACTGGAAGTGCATGCAAATACATATTTTGTTCATGTTTCCACAGGGTACTTAGTGACACTACTGTAATATTATAGTCAATGGTTTATCATTTATGCTGATAAAAAATTATTATTGAGTTTCACTGACATATCTCACTTGTCAATTTATAATTATAGTGCCTATGTATATACCATCAACATGCATTCGTCTTCACTTTTAACTTGAACATAGAAGTAACACGGTTACTAGGAGAAGGTATGTAGTCAAACACAACGGGGATGACACACTTCCTAGAGTAACACAGTTCTTCCGAGACACCTACAAAACAGCACACTACCACATGATGCACAAGACCCAGAACAAGAAAAGCATTAACACTGAATAACTGTGGGAGGTTAGAATTAACTTACTACTGCGTAAAATTGTATTAACTACGTAAATTGTCATATATCACTTACGAAGCAATAATGTATAGGCATATTGCACATAGAACAAATTTAAATATCTTAGAGTATTTGCATATTTACTGATAAAAACAAAGGACATCAGCTGAGCATTGAAGTCCAAAGAACCATCCACACAGCTACCTGGCCTCAGCAGTTAGCAAGCAATACTGTAGCCATACAAAAGGAAGGAATTTAAGACTTATATTTCATAACTTAGGCCCACTGGATAAAAAGGAGAGATGTGGATCTGTTCATTTTATGTCTACTGTCCAATGCTCTCACTTTCTATTGAAGTCTCTGATCCAAGTCTGATAATGTGTCTGAGGAAGTGTTTAAGTGTTACATTAATAAACATTGTTTATAGCACTAGAAATGCTGTTGATCTGACTATATGAAACATGAATCCAAGATGGCAGCAGAAATTGCCAGCTCTTGAAAGTAGCCTTATTCCTTGAATATTTTGAAACATGAATTTTTTAATGTTGCCAAGACTGAGTCTGATGTTTGTACTGATAGAAATGGATTATCTTTTTCAGGAAATGTGAATAATTTGTGTTTTGTAGCAGTTTTATTGTGTAGTAATGTGTAAGATTATTTTTTTAAATTTCTGTAGTTCTTCAATTTGACTTTGAGCAATTTTGGTTTAATTTTTTTGCAGTTGTTCTATTAGAAACTATAATGACAGTGGCCTCTGTATATTCATTTGTTTCAAGCTTCATGCCAAGATTAAAATGATCTGTAGATATGATACATAAAGTGAAGATCATAAAGATGTGGTTGGTCTTTTTCATTAGACCCTTACAACCTTAATATTTCACCCAAGCTTTATGGTGTAGCTGCTAAAGTGTTTTATTACCAGATCACAACAGTGTGGATGATATTTACCTGTTAAGTGGCATTTAGGATTTGGTCTCAAATATAATTACAAATCCCAGTACTCCCCTCTGTACCTGTTTAATTTTTTGTATCCTAAAGTACACCACCATATCTTTCAAAGAATACAACAAAAAATAAAATATTAATAGGTAATTAAAATCTGTCTCTGGGAAAAACAAGCATTAGTTTATCCCCTCTGATTTTCTGACCTCCAACCCTTGATCAGTGTCCGTGTTTATTTTCTGCTGTACTCCATCATTAATTGACACTTGTCATGAAGTTTCCTGAACAAATACTGTAGACTTGGGCAACTGATTGAAAGTAATAATACATCAAGGCTTCTGGAATATGATGCTGTACTGGGAAAGTTATTGGTTTCCTTGCAGCTGGAGAAGAGAGCACTTCAATCACTTGAAATGTTCGGAACTGCTAGAGTAACAAGACAGTGTCACATCCCGAAAGACTTAAATCTTAAGCACCACCGCCATGAGAACCTCAGGTATTGTGCAGTCTTCAAATGATACTTAAAATACAAAATGTATTATCTGTGATATTTCGGGGTAGTCCCTTTTGTCTTTGTTGGAGGGAATAATAGGGGACAAAGTACAAAGTCTATACATACAGGGCCTGAATTTCAGAAGAATGTTTATATTGAAGATTCGAGTCTTGTAAGACGTTCAACCATGTTGATTCATAAATATTAGCCAGTGTTTTAAAGCTTGGCTCTGAAGATGGAGGCACTACAAAAGTCAGTTTACCAATTGCCATGGTGTCGTAGCCCACAAGACTTTAATCTTCAACAGTCTGCTGTGATAACTTTAAATCCTGCAATTTTTATGTGGAATGTTTGAGTAGTACAGAATTCTATTCTTTTTATGCAACATGAGGCTTGTAATTTAAAACTCTGCCACAGCATGTTAGTAAGCACAGCATCCATGTACATAATAATGTGCAAAAACTGCAGTTCATTTAAATATGTCTCATGCTGTGTTATAAAAAATTAAGTAGACCAGTGATCACCACAGAAGTCTTAAATGTTAATGCTCAAAAATGTTACACATCCTGCATCTAAAAGCAAACTACTGAAACTTGTGTAGTATTACCACATTTGTTAAGATCCAAAATTCTTATGAAATTGTCTTACTGATTGTTGCCCTCCTCACCGAATGCACTCAGTACAACTGGGGAAGATATTGTTTACTCTGGAGTCTGCTGTTGAAGTCTCATGGCGGATGTTTCTTAGTTCTTCCAGAGTGTGAGGATTTGTTTTATGCACTTTGTCTTTACAATTTCCTCACAAATAATTTTGCAAGGTGTTAAATCAAGGGAATGTAGGGATCAAAAACTGTACCTAATTATGCGGAGGGTGACTTCAGCTGTTGGTGATAACCGACTTGCACCATGAATCATTGGCCCTTTGCTGGTAAATATATTTCTCAGTCCTTCAGTGATGTAATGGCATGCCTCAACTCAGGTGCATTGTTGAACAGCATCCATTTTTAGTGCATCTGTATTTCAAATATGAGTCCGGTGGAAAATGCCACAGAAAATTTCACAGCTCAGGGGACGAGTGTTTCAAGAGCAGCCGCACAAATGGCCACAAAATTGTTAAACTGTGACCATGTAAGGCAACAGTAGTTCATGCTTTGAAAGAACATGATCTGGTTGCATGAATACATTTTGTAATCAGTTTCTTCAGTCTGGACGCAGAGAAGTTTACAAAATGGCCAGTATTGCGATGCAGAAAATCCAGGATTTATTCATTAATTCCCTCTTCATGACAAAAAAAATTGGTGTTTGGTGTACAATGAGTTCATGCCATGAGATGCAACGATTACCGGGCAAAAACATCTGAGAGTAAAGAATGAGCACTTCTGGTATACTGACTGCATTAGCTCAGGAGGGCAACATTCTCAGTATCTGCTGTAGCACTGGTGAGTTTTTATTAGCCTTTCAAATGGCTATTATCACAGAGAATCTTGTTCTTGTTTCCTTCACCGACTGCTAAACCTCCCCAAGACTCATATCATGATGCTACAGGAGTGTCAGGTGGCCACTAATCAATCAATGAATAAATGATTAATATTCAAAACATGCTTCCCTCTTTAAGCTGTAGGATGTCCCCCCCCCCCCCCCCACCTCCTATTTTTTTAAGGGGGAAACGGGTTTTATTATTTTTTTTTTTTTTTAAATTTTTTTATTTCTTTATTATTTTATAAAAATTTATTTTTATT